>JAABUS010000823.1_pt1 | contig 74031 bp, 65 predicted proteins | sample 5560161 | NCBI WGS metagenome assembly JAABUS01 (sample SAMN10711885, study PRJNA513376) | rock metagenome | isolation source: Antarctica rocks | place: Antarctica: Victoria Land, Trio Nunatak nord | collected 2016-01-04
GTTGACGTAGTTAAGGATGTTGAACTTATCAAGTAATCGGTATATAAGTCTGCAAAGTTTTCCACATTATTTCTTTTCTATATTGCTAATTTATTTGAAATTGTGCGTAAGGTGAGTAGGTAAGTAATGCAACTATAAAGGCATGAAACTATCCGTTAACAATTAACAATTAGCAATTAACCCCAGTTCCTTACCCACTTTAGTGAAAGCTTCAATTGCCTTCTCCAGGTGTTCCTGTTCATGAGCAGCGCTGATCTGAACTCTTATTCTTGCCTGACCTTTAGGTACCACCGGAAAAAAGAATCCTATTACATAAATACCCTTATCAAGTAGCTTTGATGCAAACTGCTGCGCAATTACAGCATCATATAACATAATGGGAACAATCGGATGATCTCCGGGTTTAATATCAAACCCCGCATTCGTCATATTACTCCGGAAAAACTGAGTATTATATTCCAGTTTATCCCTTAGTTCTGTGGTTTCTGTAAGCATATCAAGAACAGCAATTGAAGCCCCTACTATAGCCGGGGCTACAGTGTTTGAAAATAAATATGGCCTTGAACGCTGTCTTAATATCCCAATAATTTCTTTTCTGCCACTTGTAAAACCTCCACTGGCACCTCCAAGGGCTTTGCCCAGGGTTCCGGTAATAATATCAATTCTTCCCATTACATTCCGGTATTCGTGGGTGCCGCGGCCGGTTTTTCCCAGAAACCCTGATGAGTGCGATTCATCAATCATTACAATAGCGTTATATTTATCAGCCAGATCACAGATCTTATCAAGTTGCGCAATGGTTCCATCCATGCTAAAAGAACCATCTGTAACTATAACCCTGTTCCTGCACAATATACTATCCTTTAATTTTTCTTCAAGGTCGCTCATATCATTATGTGCATATCGAAAACGCTGAGCCTTGCATAAACGAACACCATCAATGATAGACGCATGGTTTAATGCATCAGAAATAATGGCATCTTCCTCGTTAAATAACGGTTCAAAAACTCCACCATTCGCATCAAATGCAGCAGCGTATAAAATAGTATCTTCTGTTCCTAAAAAATCTGCCAGCTTTTTTTCCAGCTCTTTGTGTATATCCTGGGTTCCGCAGATAAACCGTACGCTGCTCATTCCATATCCATGAGTATTAATTGTGCGGTGAGCCGCTTCAATTATTTTGGGGTGAGATGATAATCCCAGGTAATTATTCGCACAGAAATTTAAAACGGTTCTACCGTTAACTTCAATCTCTGCGCCTTGTTCGCTTGTTATAGTTCGTTCCTGTTTAAAAAGTCCGGCTGTTCTGATTTCTTCCAGCTCTGTTGCAATTCGTGTAACAAATTTTTCATTCATCTGGTGGAATTTAAACTGTAAAGGTAAGTTTTGAATTTATTTGTGGAAAGATAGGGTAGGAAGTATATAGCTTTCTGTAAATTTTCGTATCAATTGCTATCAGCTGTCAGCTGATAGCAATCCATGCTTAGAAATCTGCTGATCAGGTAATTTTGTTTGAATTGTAACTTTTAATAACACAGTTCGTACCATATAAATAAAAAACGATAATCGAACATAGTTGCTCATGACAGATAGGGAATATAACAAATGTGTGGAAGCTTATTCTGATAATGTGTATCGCTTTATTTTGAAGAACTTGCGTCATGAAGAAGATGCAAAAGATATTGTTCAAACGGCTTTTGAAAAAATGTGGCGTAACAAGGCTCAAGTGGAAAATGAAACTTCTAAATCGTACTTGTTCACTGTAGCTTATCACCAGATGATTGATCATCTGCGAAAGTCAAAAAGAATACAGTTAAGGGAAACATTTAACGAAACTATGCAGGTTTACAACAAACCGGTAAATAATTTAAAAAAGATTCTGGAATTGGCTTTAAGTACTTTAAACGAAGTGCAACGTTCACTGGTTCTGTTGAAAGATTATGAAGGGTATTCTTATGAAGAAATTGGCAGGATAACTTCTTTAAGCGAAAGCCAGGTAAAAGTGTACCTGCACAGGGCTAGGCTTCAGCTTAAGGAATACCTGGTTAAACCTGAAAATGTAATGTAAGCTCTTGATTTAAGAATTTATGAAATGGACAACATGAAGATTAACCGATATAATTACCAGGAATTTTTTCTTTTATATACAGACAACGAATTGAAGACTGATGAAAGGAAGATCGTAGAAATTTTCGTTCAGCAAAATCCGGATCTTGAAAAGGAATTGATGATGCTGCAACGTTCCATTCTAAAGCCTGATTCAGAAGTGGTATTTGAAAATAAGGAATTACTGCTTCAGTTTGATAACACAGCAAGTTTCATTCATCCCGGTAACTTTGATGAGTTTGCTGTTGGTTATGCTGATAATGAATTAAGTGATGCGGATAAGAACTATTTAGAAGATTTTATTTGTGACAATCCTGATTTTCAACGGGAATTTGATCTTATACAAAGCCTGAAGTTATCTGCGGATGATACTATTGTATTTCCAGACAAAGAGCTGCTCTATCGTAACAATAAAGAAAGAAAGCCTGTAATCATTCAATGGTGGCGAATGGCTGCAGCGGCAATCATTTTATTATCTGCAGGATTGTTATGGTTAAACAAACGTCCGGCTTCTCTGGTTTCTCTCTATCTGGCTCAAACAACCAAGCCGGTTCATTCAAGAAATTCAGATACAATTAAAAAATCCGGAAAGGAAAAAGACCGCAAATTAGATAGTCAGACAGATGCTCTGGTAGCTGCCCTTAACAAATCGGAAAGCATAGTTATCCGTAATAAAAAAAGCAGTCATATTGACAAAAAGAAAACCCTGGAAGTTAAAACATCAACCAGGCAGGCTACCGACCCTGAACAAAATGATGGAAACCAGGCTCGGGAAAATACTAAAAACTTTGTTGCCGGAACTGATAAACAAGGATCACCAAGGTCTGCCCAAATAAGTAATAAGTTACAGGCAGCACCAAATACCAGATCAGAAGATATAGTTTCAAGAGGTGGCTTAATGGCAAAAAACAATAAAAAAATCGTAGAGCAGCCGGTTATAAAAATCAATGCTTTAAATAAGAACGATTACACCATTGTAACAACTGTTGCCGATGTAGAAAGTGACGAGCACGTTTTATTAACTTCCCTGGATAAAAAGAATCCTTTACGTGGGATTTTAAGGAAAGCGTCCCGGTTTATAGATAAAAACACTGCATTAAGAACTCCAAAAAAATCCAGTCTTTATATCGGAAACATAGAAATAGCCTTTCAATAACTAAAATAAAACAACATGAAAAATTATTACCTGTTAATGGCAGCACTATGCCTGTACACCATTAGCTTCGGGCAAACAGACACAAGTGGTAAAGAAGGAAAATCCGGCAGAAACCGCGACACTATCCGCATAGGAAACCTGATTATCATCACGAATAGGGATCATCGAAAAGATACTGATACCACTGTTGCGGATGATCATCCTCAAAGAAAAACTCCATCTAATTTAAGTACTAATTGGGGGATCGTAGATTTGGGTTTCAATAACTTTACTGACAATACTAATTATTCATCTGCGGCCGCACAGCAATTTGCTCCCGGTGCTGACAAAGATTGGTTCAAGCTTAGAAATGGCAAATCAATTAATGTTAATATATGGTTTGTGATGCAGCGGCTGAATATAATTAAGCATGTTGTAAACCTAAAATATGGATTGGGGCTGGAATTGAATAATTTCAGGTATGAAGAAAACATCCGCCTCCGGAAAAATCCAACTATGGTATATAAAGATCCGGTTATTAATTACAGTAAAAATAAACTTGCAGCAGATTACATCACTATTCCGGTTATGGTGAATTTTAATTTTACTCCCGGTAAGGAAAACAAAAAGTCTTTTGGATTAAGTGTGGGTGGTAGTGCAGGATACTTGTACTCCTCGCGTCAAAAGATTGTAAGTGGTGAATCCAGCAAACAAAAGGTTAAAAATAATTTTGATTTGCGTCCTTACAAGATCAACTATATTGCAGAACTGCAGCTCGGACCAATTAAGTTGTACGGTTTGCTGGCTACTCAAAGCATGTTTGAAAAAGGGTTGGATCAAATACCTTACAGTGTGGGTTTGCGTTTGAGCAACTGGTAGTTAGGCGTGAGGTATGAGGTATGAGGTATGAGGTATGAGGTATGAGGTATAAAGTTTTGCTTATAAAACTAAATATTATAAAAGATATCTGAGTGCTATATTACTACAATCCCGGAAATTTTATTTTCCGGGATTTTTATTTTGATTAGTATTGTAATATTATTATTACAGTAGCAGTTTTATCTCATACCTCATACCTCATACCTCATACCTGAGACCCTGTTTCCCAATTCTTTCTTAAAGCCTTAACATCTATTAAACTGAATTGGCCTAATAGTTTCTTATTAAAGAAATCATAAAAAAATATTTATAAACACTAATATTTACGTGCCTCCGTTAACATGCATATTCGCAATATTATCAGAATGAAAAGTAAAAAAGTATTGTTCATACTTATTGTTTCCCTTTCAATTTTTTCATTCAAAACAATCAACAAGAGATTATATAATCGGCATATTTTTAATAGTGAGCTCAACGGCACACCGTATATAATCATCGACAAATCAGATTACGAATTAAAGATTTATGATGATGACGGCTGGTATGCAACTTATCCTGTAGTCTTCGGCAGCAAAAACCTGGGCGATAAAATGATGGAGGGAGATCGTAAGACGCCGGAAGGCACCTTTAAAGTAATTTCTAAACGCCCCCATCAAAAATGGGAAAAGATGCTTTTACTCAACTATCCAACTCCTGCGGATATTGCTAAATTCAATCAAAGGAAATTGCAGGGAATAGTGCCGCTTAATGCAAAAATTGGTGGTGGTATCGGTATACATGGCACCTGGCCCAGAGATGAAATGGCGGTTGATTATTTTCAAAACTGGACTAATGGCTGCATTTCCATGAAAAGGGAAGAAATCCAGGAGGTTTACAGGTTAATTCCTATAGGTACAAGAGTTACTATTCAACGTTGATCTTCCGCAGATGAGGTATGGGGTATGAGGTATGAGGTATGAGGTATGAGGTATGAGGTATGAGGTATGAGGTATGAGATTTTTTGCAATGTATACTATAATTTTACTTTCACCTTTTTTTGTTCGAAATCCGTAATAACAGGGTTTCGTATTTATAGGCAGTTACTCAGTTCTGTATTATGAAAATTTATGCGATCTCCTATGGATGAAAAACCGGTTAGCTATCACAGACAGCGTTCTATGCTGAAATTACAAAGTAAAGCTTTTAAAAATCCCCCGGCATCCTGAGGACTTTTATAAACGTCCTGACTTAATATCATCCACTACTGCAGGATCCAGCAATGTAGAGGTATCTCCCAGGCTGTTTACCTCGCCTTCAGCGATCTTGCGTAATATCCTTCTCATTATTTTACCGCTTCTTGTTTTAGGAAGACCGGAAACAAATTGAATTTTATCTGGTTTGGCAATAGCACCAATAATACGGCTGACAGTTGCTATAATATCTTTCTTGCCTAATTCCTTGTCACCATGTGAGCTGTTGGAAATAACAAAAGCATAAATACCCTGCCCTTTTATATCATGTGGATAGCCAACCACCGCGCTTTCTACCACACCGGCATGCATGTTAATTGCATTTTCTACTTCGGCTGTTCCGATCCGGTGACCGCTAACGTTAAGAACATCATCCACTCTTCCGGTTATCCGGTAGTTGCCGTTCTCGTCACGCAGGGCGCCATCGCCTGTAAAATATAAGTTTTCATAAGTGGCAAAGTAAGTTGTCCGGCATCTTACATGGTCGCCATAGGTAGTTCTTAAAATGCCGGGCCATGGATGTGAAATACATAAGTTACCACTAACACCATTACCTTTCACTTCTTTACCATTTTCGTCTACCAATATTGGCTGAATGCCAGGCAGCGGGAGTGTAGCATAAGTAGGAATTTCAGGTGTTATACCTGCAAGGTTTGTAATAAGTACTCCACTGGTTTCGGTTTGCCACCATGTATCTACTATTGGGCATTTCCCTTTACCGATATTATCTTTATACCAATGCCAGGCTTCTTCGTTGATGGGTTCCCCAACAGTACCTAGTACCCTGAGGCTACTTAAGTTTTTATCCGTTACAGGTTCCAGCCCAAAACCCATCAGCGATCTTATTGCCGTTGGCGCGGTATACAGAATATTTATTTTGTGCTTATCTATAATGTTCCAGAATCTTCCGGCATCCGGCCATGTTGGAATACCTTCAAAAATTACCGTTGTTGCGCCGGCTGAAAGAGGCCCGTAGACTGTATAACTATGACCGGTTATCCATCCGATATCGGCAGTACAAAAATGAATTTCTCCAGGTTGATATTGAAAGGTATTTATGAAAGAATAATTAGTCCAAACCATATAGCCGCCACAGGTATGAACAACTCCTTTTGGCTTGCCGGTAGAACCAGAGGTGTATAGAATGAATAACGTATCTTCCGCATCCATTTCTTCAGCCAGACAAGGCGGGTTACCCTGCGTTTCTACCAACTTGATCTCATCTTCCCACCATACATCTCTTCCTTTGATCATGCTTACAGGGGTCCTGGTACGTGTGCAAACAATCACTTTTTTTACAAAAGGGCACGCTATCAATGCATCATCTATAACCGATTTTAAAGGAATGTCTTTGTTGCCGCGATAAGCGCCATCACATGTAATTATAAATTCGGCTTTAGCATCGGTGAGCCTGTCTGCGATGCTTTGCGCCGAAAAACCGCCAAATACAACAGAATGAACTGCTCCTATTCTTGCACATGCCAACAATGCAATAGCAAGCTCAGGTATCATGCCCATATAAATGCAAACCTTGTCTCCTTTTTGCACTTTGTTATTTTTTAGCACATTAGCAAACTGGTTAACCTTATCATATAAGTTTTTGTAGGTAAGAACGCGATGATGCTCTTCCGGGTTATTAGGCTCCCATATTATTGCCGGGGTATCACCCAATTTTTCAAGATGCCTGTCGAGGCAGTTTTCGGTAATGTTAAGCTTGCCGCCTTCAAACCATTTTATGCTGGGTTCCCTAAAATTCCATTGCAGTACTTTGTCCCATTTTTTTCTCCAGTAAAATTCTCCGGCAACATCAGACCAGAATTTTTCAGGGTCATCCACACTTTCTTTATAAGCCTGGTGATATTCTTCAAGTGATCTTATCTGGTAAGGATATGACATGTTATTTTGATTTGGAAACAGTGAAAATTTTTTCCTTCAGAGTTTAAAAATAATTACATTCAACGAATATTCCATTATTAACCATGCAATCACCCAAAGGCATCTGGAAAGTTATCACTGCTTCGTCTGTAGGAACATTAATAGAATGGTATGATTTTTACATTTTCGGAAGCCTTTCAACGATTATTGCCCAGAAATTTTTTCCTGCTGAAAATCCAACAGCAGCTTTATTATCTACACTGGCTACATTCGCAGCAGGATTTATAGTGCGGCCTTTCGGAGCGCTGGTGTTTGGAAGGCTAGGCGATATTATTGGAAGAAAATATACTTTTTTGTTAACCCTGGTATTAATGGGTGGGTCTACTTTTTTAATAGGTTGTATACCCGGTTATGCAACTATTGGTGACTGGGCGCCTTTGCTGGTTTTGCTGCTACGGTTATTACAGGGACTTGCCCTGGGAGGAGAATATGGCGGTGCCGCAACTTATGTTGCCGAACATGCGCCTGTAAACAGGCGTGGGTATTATACCAGCTTCATTCAAACAACGGCAACTTTGGGATTATTTTTATCACTCATCGTTATACTTTCAATAAGGCGGATTGTAGGTGTAGATGAATTTACTTCAGGCGATGGTTGGCGATACCCTTTTTTACTTTCGATTGTTTTAGTAGTTGTTTCCATTTTCATCCGGTTAAAGATGAAGGAATCTCCGGTATTTGCAAAGTTGAAAACAGAAGGCAAAACTTCTAAAAATCCTTTAAAAGAAAGCTTTGGTAAGAAAGAGAATTTCAAAATGGTATTGATGGCGTTGTTTGGTGCTACTATGGGCCAGGGAGTTATCTGGTACACCAGCCAGTTTTACGCACAGAATTTTATTCTTACAAAATGTTTAGTGGAATACGAACAGGCCAATAGTATTATACTGATAGCGCTTGTGTTTGCTACACCTTTCTTTGTAATTTTTGGAGGCTTGTCGGACAGGTGGGGAAGAAAAAATATTATGATGACTGGCATGCTCCTAGGCATATTGTTATACCGTCCCATCTTTGAACAACTTCATGAAATTGCAGACCCGGCGCTAAAAACAGCTATGAGGGCGCCATCCAAAGTTATTGAGCATAAGAAAATAAGTGGACCGGCAGCGGATTTTTTATCAACCAGTATAACTGCTACTGCGTATAATGATGGTAGTATGTTCAGGGAAATAAGCAAACAAAAACTATTAGCTAATGGCGAAAAAACTGTACCGGTATTAACAAAGGAAATTGTGCTGGGTGAATCAGGCCGCTGGAAAATGATTGCTTTGATTGCAATAATGGTGTTATTTGTTACCATGGTTTACGGACCGGTTGCAGCTTTTTTAGTTGAAATGTTTCCAACCAGGATCAGGTATACCTCCATGTCATTGCCTTATCATATAGGGAATGGTGTGTTCGGAGGCCTGGTTCCGTTTATAGCAACACTTATCACCACCGTACCAGGTACTAATTACCTTTCAGGTTTATGGTATCCTATAATTGTAGCGGCATTGTGTCTTGTAATTGGCGGGCTCTATCTTTCAAATAAGATAGATGCCGACGTTAATGATTAAGCTTTTAAACTGATATTATTTATGAATGTATTAAAGCGTTGGTTGGGGGTTTTATGGATGATTTCAGGACCGGTAATTATTTACATGCTCATTAAAAGTGCGGTTGAAAATATTGATCCGGCGGGAAAGGGCGATATCAACAAACCCATTCCATGGATCATAGTAATCACCATCTTCACTCCGATTGCAATCGGATTGGTTTTATTTGGCTGGTATGCCTGGAAAGGAGAATATGATGGTGAGATAAAAAGTTAATGGCTATCAGGTATGAGGTATGAGGTATGAGGTATGAGGTATGAGGTATGAGGTATGAGGTATGAGGTATGAGAATTAAAGTTAATAGTGAAGTTAAAGATAATTTTAAGGTTTGAATAGGATTACAATTGTCTTTAAATAAATTACAATGTCAAACAAAACAGCAGGCTGATAGCTGACAGCTGATAGCTAAACCACCATCATGTCAATTGAAGTAAATGGACTTACAAAAATTTACGGTGAACAGAAAGCTGTAAACAATATATCTTTTCAGGTAGCAAAGGGGCAGATCGTTGGTTTTCTTGGCCCAAACGGAGCAGGCAAATCAACTACTATGAAAATAATAACGGGTTATTTGCAACAGGATTCAGGCGTAGCAAAGGTTTGCGGAATCAATGTGAAGGAATACCCTATCGAAACTAAAAAAAAGATTGGTTACCTTCCTGAAGCTAATCCTTTATATTACGAAATGTATGTAAGAGAGTATCTTGACTTTATCGCAGGAGTTCATCATTTAGAAAATAAAAAAAGTAAAATTGAAGAGGTAATAAAGGTAACCGGGTTAAGTTCAGAAAGCAAAAAAAAGACTGGCCAGCTCTCAAAAGGATATAAACAGCGGGTAGGATTAGCTGCGGCATTAATTCATGATCCCGAAGTGCTGATCCTCGATGAACCAACCAGCGGGTTAGACCCTAATCAGATTATTGAAATCAGGGAAGTGATAAAAAACCTGGGTCAAAATAAAACTGTTTTATTCTCTTCTCATATTTTGCAGGAAGTAGAAGCTATTTGTAACAGGGTGATCATAATAAATAAAGGGGTGCTGGTAGCAGATGATAATTTGGTTACACTTCAAAAGGGTAATAAAAACAATCATATAATATTGGTGGAATTCAAAGAACCCATTGAAATTTCATTATTGCAGGGCTTGAACGAAGTAGGAAATGTAGAGCAATCCCAACCCCATCATTTTAAACTGCAGACCTCTAATCCGGAACTTGTGCGTAAACAACTATTTGAACTTGCATTGCAGCATAACCTGAATATTGTTTCTTTGCAAAGTGAAAACCGAAGCCTTGAAGATATTTTCAGAAACCTTACGGCCTGATTGCTTGATAAAATTTTTAGTAGTAACATTTTGCAGTCCTTAACTTAAACAATAAATTCAAAAATAATCATGAGCTACATAGCCGAAATTCATGCAAGACAAATTTTAGACAGCCGTGGAAATCCTACTGTTGAAGTGGACGTAATTACGGAAGAAGGAATGCTTGGCCGTGCTGCAGTACCTAGCGGTGCAAGTACAGGTGTACATGAAGCAGTTGAATTACGTGATAATGATAAAAAATTGTATGGTGGCAAAGGAGTTTTAAAGGCAGTTGAAAATGTAAATACAACAATCAGCGATAAACTGGTTGGCTGGGAAGTAGCTGACCAGGCCGGACTGGATGCCCAAATGATTGCGCTGGATGGCACTTCTAATAAAGGCAAACTCGGAGCTAATGCTATGCTTGCAGTAAGTATGGCCGTTGCTAAGGCTGCATCGCTTGAATCTGAATTACCGTTATTCCGTTATATCGGGGGTACTAATGCCAAAACATTACCTATTCCGATGATGAACATTTTGAACGGCGGTGCGCATGCTGATAATAAAATCGACTTTCAGGAATTTATGGTGATGCCTATAGGTGCAGGGTCTTTTAGTGAAGGTCTGAGATGGGGAGTGGAGATCTTTCATGCACTTAAAACAGTATTAAAGAAAAAGGGTTACTCCACCAATGTAGGAGATGAAGGCGGCTTTGCTCCCGATATTCAAAGTAATGAAGAAGCCATTGATACGGTTATGGCAGCTATCAGCGCAGCTGGTTTTAAAGCAGGCATTGAAGTATCCATCGCTATGGACCCTGCGGTAAGTGAAATGTTTGATTCAAAAGTTAAGCAATACCATTTTCATAAATCTGACGGCAAGAAATTATCCATTGAAAAGATGGTGGATTATTGGGCGAACTGGGTAAAGACTTATCCTATTGTTTCTATTGAAGACGGCATGGCCGAAGATGATTGGGATGGCTGGAAATTAATGACAGATACTTTAGGCAGCAAGATCCAGTTGGTGGGTGATGACTTATTTGTTACCAATGTAGAAAGATTGCAGATTGGAATTGATAAAGGTGTTGCCAATGGTTTGCTGGTAAAAGTAAACCAGATAGGCACAGTAACGGAAACTATCAATGCTGTAACATTAGCCCAGCATAATGGTTACAATACCATCATGAGCCATCGCAGCGGTGAAACAGAAGATACTACCATCGCCGATTTAGCAGTAGCCCTCAATTGCGGGCAGATTAAAACAGGTTCTGCAAGCCGTACCGACAGAATAGCCAAATACAACCAGCTATTAAGAATTGAAGAACTGCTGGGGAGCAATGGAGTATTTCCTTCAGGAAAGATAAAGTTTGGTAAACAAAAATAGGCTATCAGCCTTCAGCTGTCAGCAATCAGGATGCTAATGAGTAATGTATGTCCTCCTGATAGCTGATAGCTGACGGCTGATAGCAATTAATGCTACATTTTATGCGTTACACCGCACTACTTTGAACTACCAAATTTTCAATCTAATTTCGGGGTAGCAAATTTAAAATTAAGAACTTGGCATTAAAGAATTTCCTTTCCTGGCCTAAAAGTAAGTACATGCTAACATTGCTTGGCTTTGCAGTATGGATGTTTTTTTTCGATGATCGCAATATCATTACAACACACTTCAGGCATCCCCATGAATTAAAGCAACTCCGGCAAAGTAAAGCTTATTACGAAGAGCAGATTAACAGCACACAGATTGAATTAAAACAGCTCAAATTAAATACTGCTACTATAGAAAAATACGCCCGTGAGAAGTATTTTATGAAACGCGATAATGAAGATCTTTTCATAATAACTGATAAATGACATACTCATTCTGACAAACGGTAATAAAAATATAATATTTTTCTGCTAACTTTCCACTACGATTTGAAACTCACTTAATCCGGCATCAGGGTATTCAGGAGGTTGCTTATATATGTAATTGCTAATGTACCTGTAGTAATTATTTTTTTTAAATGCAATATCTAACTACCCGTACCCGTTTTTATTTTGGACGTTCCGAAAACAGGACATTTTCGGAAAATTATATATGGACATAAATAATATTTGCCTATGACACTCTATACACCAGAGGATCTTTTGCAATATTTGTACAAAGAAACTTCCCTTCAGGAATCCATGGCTATAGAAAAAGCTTTAGTAGATGATTGGGCACTTCGGGAGAAATTTGAAGTTTTAAGATCATCAATTGAACGCCTTAATTCAGTAATGGAAACTCCCAGGGTAGAAGTGGTTTTACATGTTTTGAATTACGCACGTGAAACTATGGTAGAACCGGCTTGATTTTTTTAATTTCAACAACCATTTCGTTTAATTTCGTTGTCTTTGATTAACTGCCAGGATCAATGACGCGAAAAGAACGGTTTCAATTTGTAATAAATTATTTTAAACTTCAACTGCCTGATGCTGAAACGGAATTAATATATGATAACCCGTATCAGCTGTTAGTTGCAGTAATTCTTTCTGCACAGTGCACAGACAAAAGAGTCAATCTTACTACCCCCTCCATCTTCAAAAATTATCCTGATCCGCAAAGCCTGGCGCAGGCAGCATATGAGGACTTATTTCAGCTTGTTAAAAGCATCTCATACCCCGGCAATAAAACGCGCCACCTGATAGGTATGGCAAAAATGCTGGTGGAAAAATTCAATGGTGAAGTGCCTATGACATTGGATGAATTGATCCAACTGCCGGGCGTAGGCAGAAAAACAGCAAACGTAATAACTTCTGTAATTGATGGTCAGCCTAACATGGCCGTAGATACGCATGTTTTTCGTGTGTCTGCAAGAATTGGTTTAACCAGGCATGCTAAAACCCCTCTTGCAACCGAAAAACAACTGGTGAAATACACTCCGCAGGAATTAATTTATATCATGCATCACTGGCTTATTTTGCATGGACGATATATTTGCATAGCCAGAAATCCTAAATGCGAGCAATGTGGTTTGAGGCCGGTTTGTAGATACTACCAGAATACTTTAAAAAATTATAACGGAGTGACTCCTGTAAGAGAACACTAAAGTTATAGCGCTTACTCCAACTTCCGAAGTTTTAAATTTTAACATCTTATCCTGCAAACTCCAACTTCGAAAGTTTTAGTTACAACCTACCAGGATAAAATAAGAAATAATTCGATAATTCATATTTCTACTAGTGTCATGTCAAGCATACTTTGTCGTATTAATTGCTATCAGCTGTCAGCTTTCAGCCATCAGCAGAACAAAGCGTAGTGGGTTTCCTCCTGATAGCTGACCGCTGACGGCTGATAGCCGTAATACGACGTTTTATAGTTGACATGACACTAGGTTTATAATACCTGTCAGGTTATCCGCTACAGTTTTTAACTGCTTTTGTGTTCTTTAATTGCTAATTAATACGCTCTACCAATTACACTATTCATGCAACAGGGTTTATTATAATTACAAATTAACCAGGTCTGATAGTATTTTCTTTCAGGCCTGGTTAATAATGCACCAGTATAAACTTTGTTTTCCGTTCAGATGATGCTAAGGATAGTACGGCGTTATTGTTAGGGAGGTTTAAACTGATAATTTAATTGTGTAAGAAAATTTGTCAAAAACTGATTTTGCATCAAGCTTCACTATAATAATATGGTTTAAAACACCGCTAAGTTCAATCGTTCGTTTTCCACCTGAAAAGTCTTTTGCATCCTTTGTTTCATTAAACCACGATGTTTGTAGGGCAGTAATCTGGGAGGTACCTCCGTTATTAACTTCTTTAGCTTTACATATATTAACTTCAGTTGTAGCTTTGCCATCGGTTTCTGTAATAACAAGTGTTGCCTTGTCCTTACTAAGAGGCATAGGTGAAACAAATAACCTGCCGCCTGTACTAGGTAAAGTACCCTTGAATTCAATATTCTCGTCTAACGAACGTGGGCCAAGGATTGCCCATGAATTTCCTGCGTTTGCATTCCAAAAACTAATCATTTGCCTGGAAAATTCCAGTATTCCCTGGCATGTTTGATAATTTACAGGTGTGGTTGTACCAACTACCGTGCAACTTAATTGAGAACCAATTGAATTAGCATTCTTAAATATGTCTGATGCTATTTTTGCTGCTGATGTACATGACATAACTTACTCCTTTTGTTTTTAATTTTAATGATAAGGTTAACTGATAACATGAAGAGGTTATACTCCTTTCAGGATTGTTTCTTTCATGTTCTGTAATAAGAAAAATAAAATTTTGAAAACCAATAGGGTCAGATTAATTTTAAAACACATCTTAATAACCGGTTAATGCAATTTAAGATGTGAATTTTTCCAGGGTACATGTTTAGATAGTAGTAGATACTATTAGCAATATGCTAACTGTTACCGGAGGTGTTAACAACGGGCTCAGCATTACTAATATCTTGCTCAGCACCAGATGTATCTTCATCTTTAGATACAACATCAAGGGCATCAGATAATTCGTTTAAACCATCATCATTGCCTTCTGAATGAGCATCCATAAACTTTTTGATCTTGGTTTTCAAAAATGCAGGGAAATCCGGGTTTGTTGATAGTCCCTGTAAATACTTTATCGCATCCTCACGGTTATGTTTCCATTTGCGATGTGATTCCTCTTTGCTAATACTCTTTTTCATAATTTCTTTTTAAGTGTTAATAATAAAATTGAGAAACCTGATAACTGTTAGTAATAAGAAATGATTATTTAAAAAGCCGGCTTGATAACTGATCAATCTTATAGCAATCATCAACACAAAGATCTTAATCTGTAAAGCAGTATAACTGGATAGAAACATTGCTTTTTCAATACCATCCGGCAAAAAAGAAGGAGGCGGTTTACATTGTTTATAGGGAAGGAAAAGGGGTGGTGGTTAACTTAACAGTTGATTTATAAGTTATTGATTTTATGTTCCAACTCTTTAAGCTACTTACTGCTCATGCCGGAAGAACATGAATAACTAATATGATAATTTCTAAGAAGTAAATTTATGAGGGTAATATTTTTATTAGCACCTAAATGTTATGTGTATGCATATAAATAACATTATAATGAATGAAAGCCCTTTGAGCAAAGTGTGATAAGAAGGAATTTTATTGATACTGGGTGAAATTCAGGCGGAGGTCGTTCAAGCACTTTGTAGTTTACGTCTGTTATATATCAATCAGGGTTATAACTACATTAAATCAGGGTTTCTTCACCTGGTATTCAATTCTTTATCGCATGTAATTTACTCTTAAAGACAAGTTACTGTGCAAAAATGTATATTATATTTTACTTCGTTTATTTTATTTGTTTGCTGGTGTTCAACTGCGGATTGCCAGTATTATTTTTATAACAAAGATTATTATGAACCTGCACTTACCTGGGAAACCGGCGTTTCTGCAGGAGGTATGAACTGTCTTACAGACCTGGGTGGCAAAAAAGGTGTTGGCAGAAAATTTATTAAAGATATTAACTGGAATGCTACCAGCCCATCCGGTAGTTTATTTGTTGGCGCAAACTACAAAGATCTTATAGGAGCCAGACTGGAGCTTGCTTTTGGAGAGGTTAAAGCAAGTGATAACGTATTAAAAAACGACAGGTCTGCAGCGTATGGACGGTACATTAGAAATCTGAATTTTCGTTCGGGTATCAGGGAATTGTCATTTTTAATTAAATTAAATCCCTTTACAATTCTTGAACACTATGGCGCAGAGACACCTCTGATAAATCCTTATGTTCTTGTTGGAATCGGATCATTTAGTTTCAATCCGGAAATATTTTATAATAATACCTGGATAAATGTTTCAGACTTTCATACAGAAGGACAGGGATTTGAAGAATACCCGGATAGAAGGGCTTATAAATTAACGCAATTTAACATCCCGGTAGGAATGGGATGTACATACGAAGCATCACCAGTTTTAAGCTTTCATTTTGAAATAACATACCGCAAGCTCTGGACTGATTATTTGGATGATGTGAGTAAGCATTATATTGATCCGGGATTATTTCAACAATACTTCACACCTGCCAAAGCATACCTTGCAGCGAAACTTGCTGATCGCAGGCTGACAAACAATTCTGGCCTCATAAATTTACCTGGTGACATCCGGGGAAACGAAAAGAATAATGACGCATATTTTTCCGGTTTATTAAAAGTGGCTTTTATAATAGGAAGACAAAGGCGATGGTAACATGGGTATTTAATCAGGAAAACTACGCAATATGCTTGTAGTATTGTATTAACTATAATTTGACGCATTTGCAATCAGCCGTCAGCAATCAGCTTTAAGGAGGAATATCAACTGGTTTGGATCTGGTTACTGCTGACCCTCCTTCGCTAAGTTACGGCAGGCAGGAAGTTTGACGCTGATAGCTATTGATAATCAATTTCGCGGTAACGTAACAGTAGTATTAAGTATTTCCATTTATTGTTAATAAATATTGTGTTAAGCAATCCGCTAATTAAAATCTTGATTCATAAATAACGTTATAGAGCAGATCCACCACTCTGTCTATAAATTTTTATGGAGAAAACTATTTCTGTCTTACAAGATAAATCTAAATGCTTATCATTTCTCTCCTTCAGGCCTTTAATTAAATACCTGAAAGAAAAACAATTTAAAAAAGGTAATGACTCAAAAGATTGTTACAAATCAATAGAAGAAATTTTTTTAGCTTCTGATTTTACCGTACACAATAAAGATTTAAGCATTATCAGGGAAAATGATGTAGTAGTTAAGAGTATGCTGAATAAAGCTTTTAGTGAGTTAGATTCTAAAATGGATTTTTACGCTATTGCGGCACCTTTTTCAAACAACATAATCTATTCATCAGACAGATATAAGAGTTTTTTTTCTGCCGGTAAACCAGGTCAGTATGTTCTTAATGAATCAGTCAGTTTCTTACAAACTGATTTGGAAGTAACTTATCAACTTATACTTAAAAAATTTTATGGACTTACATTCATTCACAATAATACTTTCGTTTGTCCCATAACGGAGGAAGCTTCAGGCGTTCAAAAATTTTTGGAATTTGAATTGGTACCCGATTTCATTGAAATTACTCTTACTGATAATTTACCACTATTAGATATTGCGGACCTGTTAAAACTTTTCAGTCAGATAAAGTGCTATGAATTATTAAAAGAAGTGCTGCCTTTACATCTTTTTTCAGTGGAAGGAATTGTGCTAATCAGGGTAAGAGATGTTACCATGAGAGAATGTACGGGTATGATCAAAAACATATTATTAGCTATGCCGTATATCAGTGATTCGAAATCATTTGAAAACTTGCAGAAACAGGTACAAAATCTGATTGAATTACCTGAAGCTATTATCAGCCTGACTTCCATTATAAGAGATCACACATGCGGAACGAATCTAAAGGTTGGCAGTTCTAATAGTCTTTTATTACAGCCCATTAATTTTACCTCGGGTGATTCCTCAGCATGGCTGCAATTAAAAGAACTTTTTAAAGAACGAACATCTCTTATTATTTCAAACTTTTCAAGTTCATTCCTGCACCAGTTTCAGTTTTTACAATCTTATGATGATAATGGTGTGAAAAGCCTGGTATTATTTCCATTAAAATTTGGTGTTGAGCTGCTGGGTATTTTTTCAATCGTAGTAAAAGCCGGTACTATCGAACAACATCATTTATATAAAATAGAACCTTTAATTCCTTTGTTAGTGCTTGCTCTGGAAAAACAATCTGAAAAGATGGATGATGAAATTGACAGAGTTATAAAAGAACAATTCACAGCAGTACAGTCTTCTGTTAACTGGAAATTTAATGAAACAGCATGCAATTATATCATTCAAAATAACAAAGGCCAGGATAGTAAAATTGAAAGTATTGTTTTTGAAAATGTATTTCCTTTGTATGGTTCTATTGATGTACGTAATTCGTCTATTGAAAGAAGTACTGCCATTCAAAAGGATTTATTGGAGCAATTACAGCTTGCAGATGCTATCATTAGAAAATCTAAAGAGGAGATTTATCTTTTTTCATTACAGGAAATAAGCTATCGTATTGACAAATATATTAGTTTAGCTTCATTAGTGCTGTTTCCGGGAGACGAATTGGCCATTCAAAATTTTCTTGATGATGACATCATTGGACTATTTAATCATCTGAAAAAGGTAGTGCCTGCAGTAAGTGTCATTATAGATAATTACTTTTTTCTTTTAAATACTACTACTAATAAAATCTCGAAGCAATACACCGCATTTGAAGAGAGCATTACAATGATTAATAATGATCTGGTTAAATTTATTAACCAGGAGCAGGCAAAAGTTCAGCATGTTTATGCTCATTATTTTGAGTATTTTGTTACAGACGGCATTGATTTTAATATATACATTGGCCAGTCAATCACACCTGACAAACCATTTGATCAGTTTTATTTAAAGAATCTGAAATTATGGCAACTAACAACCCTGGTGAAAGCCGCGCAAAAAGTTAGAGGCTTACAGCATCTTATTCCGATTGCACTGGATACTACACAACTTATATTAGCGCATAGCAAACCTTTGTCAATTAGTTTCAGGGTAGCTGAAAGAAAGTTTGATGTAGATGGAGCCTATAACATCCATTACGAGATTATTAAAAAAAGAATTGATAAAATAAAAATAATGGGAAGTTGTGAACGATTAACGCAGCCGGGTAAAATCGCAATAGTCTTTGCACATGATAAAGAAGCGCAGGAGTATACTTCGTATATAGAATACCTGCAAAAGGAAGGATTACTTAAAACAGGTATTGAATATTTTGAGTTGGAAGAGCTACCTGGTGTAAGAGGATTAAAGGCACTTAGGGTTGGTATTAACATGGATAATACCTGGAATGAATGTTCTTCTTTAGTAAAAGGTTATCAGTTGCAATCGACAAGTTAGCAGCGCTCTTTTTTTAACCGCAGAGTCCTTCATGAATTTAGAAAATTCAAACATCAGGTTAAGATAATTGATTAAGTTGCATTGCACATTAGTTGTTTTGAACCACGGACACCAAGGCACGAAGGAACACAGAGATTTTTTTCAAACAAACACAACAGAATATTAAAACGTTGTGCCCCTTTGTGCCGTGGTTCAAAAACTCTTTGCGAACCTGAAGTTTAATTTGTTTTCGAATATAGTTATATAGGAGAAAAGCCAGAGGATACCAAGAGACGTACAGAGAGAACCTTTATTGTTAAAAGAAGCTTTGAAAGGTTATGCAATTATCTCTTATACACCAACTTCAAAATATTTCCCTTGTCATTATCAGCTGCTTCATTGGAGATATACATATCTCCATTAGGAGTAAAAGTAATTCCTTCCGGTTGTTTGTAAATTTGTTGATTTAACGGCCATGCCTGTTCAACTTTTCCTTTAAGATCACATACCAGCAGCATCTTACCTACAGAGCACAGCACATATAATTTCTTTTCAATGGGATGAATAGCAGTAGCAGAAGGTTTGGCATCAAAATCTTCAGAACTTTTAATTCCCGGCAAGGTGCTAAGGTCTATGGTGAATAAGGGCTCGTCTGCAAATGCTTCTTTCTTTAAATTGAACGCATACGCATATTTTATAAGATTGCTTTTTTTGCCGGGGCAATTCTTGCAAATTATAATAAGATTTTCTCCGGGTTGATCAAGATAAATTGACTCAAACTCCATATGTTTTTTAAAAGGAATATCGAATATTTTTACCTGGGAAATATCGCCGGTCCTTGGCACTCTGTATATCTTTCCCATACTCTCCAGCACATAATAATTATGATCGTCAAGCGTCACATCTTCATAATCACCATTGTTTCCAAAATTTAATTCTTCTGCAATTTCACTGTTTAAAAAATTTACAGTAAAGATCTTTCCTGATTCATCCTGTATAGCTGCAAACAGATTATCTTTTAAATAGTGAATGCCGGAAATTTCCCTTAATTTTTTTTTCATCTCACTCTTTTCCACCCTTTCAAGGTCATAGCTTCTTTTTTTTAGTGCTATGCTACTATCTGTATAGTTATTTAGTTGACTGTGATCAGGGTTATTCCCGCAGGAACTGATAACAACGAATGATGTTGATAATAGCAACAAGCTATATTGGATAAAGTATTTCATGTGATGTAAAAGTACATAACATTACGGGCAGGCTGCATACCTGATAATGTTTAGCTAACCTGATTCAAATATGCCTTAGCAATCAATTTTCTGGAAGTAGTTACAATTAACTCAGATAGATGTTTTTTAAAAACTAAAATTTACTTAAAGTAAATAGCATCTTAAAAATAAGATTGTTTTTGCTGAGCCTGAAAGCTGAAGGCTCATAGCTGAAAGCTGTATCTTTAATTTACTGAATGGAATATTTGAATTCTTATAAAAGTTTTGTAAACAGTCATTACCTAAGTCAAGGTATCCGTATGACAGCCGGTATCTTAGTACCGGCTCTTGTTATGAGCCAGTTGAACCTACTGCAGGTTGGGTTAGTTTTATCAGTGGGCGCTATGTGTGTTAGTGGAACTGACAGTGCTGGTCCTATACATCATCGTCGAATCGGCATGATGGTTTGTAACGTAGCTATATTCCTGGTTTCACTTGCAGTTGGCTTTACCACACACTCGCCGGTATTATTAGGGATTATTCTTTTTGTTTTTTGCTTTTTCTTTTCAATGCTGGGTATATTCGGTGCAAGAGCCAGCTCCATTGGCCTGGCTGCCCTTTTAGTGATGATATTAAATATCGACCATAAAAGAGAAGGTTGGGATGTGGTTTGGAATACATTATACCTTTTGGCAGGCGGTATTTGGTATATGCTGTTTAGTTTGTTTTTATACAGTGTATTGCCATATAAACTTGCCCAACAAGCCCTTGGAGATTTTATTCAAAGCGTTGCAGAATATTTTCACGCCAGGACCGGCTTCTATGACAAACAAGCCGATTATAGTGATACTTACAAAAGCCTTCTTCAACAACAAATAGTTGTTCAGGAAAAGCAAGACCTGATTACTGAATTGCTTTTTAAAACCCCTGATATTGTAAAAGAATCAACAACAACAGGTCGTATATTAATTATGATCTATCTTGATGCTGCAGATCTTTTTGAACGTGTTATGACTTCTTACCAGGATTATAATACTTTACACAGTTACTTCGATACCACAGGAATCTTGCAAAAATTCGGGGAACTTGCAGTTGAGCTGGCTCAGGAACTAGACAAAATAGGGATCGCTGTAAAAAGCGGCAGAGCTTCTGAACAAAACCCCTTTCTCTCTGAGCATATTCAGGAAACAAGGAAAGAGTATAACCAGTTAAGAAAAACATTTCTTAACACTGAAAACATCGAAGGTTTTATTAGCCTAAACGGAATTCTTGAAAATATGCAGGATATTGCTGACAGGCTGCACACCCTGAATCATTACTCAACTTACGACCGCAAATTAGCAAAGGCACCATCACACGAATTGGACTATAAGAAGTTTGTTTCTCATCAGGACATTACTCCGCAAATTTTTATAGATAACATCAGTTTTCAATCAAATATATTCCGGCACTCCCTTCGGGTAAGCGTGGCCGTTTTAGCCGGATACCTGATTTCACTTTTTTTTAAGTTCGGACACAGTTACTGGATATTACTCACCATAATTGTTATTCTGAAACCTGCTTACAGCCTTACAAAAAAGCGGAATGCCGACAGACTTATAGGAACGGTTTGCGGCGTTTTAATAGGCATATTAATATTATTCCTTATTAAAAATAATACAGCTCTCCTGATTATAATGATCTTGCTGATGGCTATTACTTATACTTTTATAAGAAACCACTATTTAGTTGCAGTGTTGTTTATGACTCCTTATATTATTCTTTTCTTTCATTTGCTATATCCTGATAACTTCAAAATGGTTTTAACAGATAGGGTCATAGATACGGGTATTGGCTCTCTGATTGCTTTTATAGCCAGTATATTTCTGGTGCCTGCATGGGAACATACCACTATTAATACCTACATGATTCAGATGCTGGAGGACAACAGGAATTATTTTAACATTACTGCCAATGTTTTTGGTAGTACGAAACCAATAATTAAAAATCAGCACCAGGTTGCACGGAAGTATGCACTGGTATCACTCGCAAATTTATCCGATGCCTTTAACCGCATGCTCTCTGAACCTAAAAGAAAACAAATAGGAATAGATAAGATACACCAGTTTGTGGTTTTAAACCACATGCTTACATCGCATATTGCTACCTTATCATATTATATTCAGTCCAGAACTACCATTTACCAGTCAGAAAAATTTATCGGTGTAAGCAATGATACCAGTAGCCATATTGCTAACGCAATAGACATTTTAAAGAAGAGGCCATCAACTATACCGGTAGTTAATCATAAAGACTCATTGCGGTTGTTAAACGAACAGGCTAATATGCTGCTTGAAACACGAAAGAAAGAATTGCAACAGGGTCAATTGGAAACAACAACTAAAAAGTATTTACTGGAGCTCAAATCGGTTGTTAACCAGTTTAATTTTATTTATAAGATAGTTGTAGATATTAATAAAGCCGCAGGCAGTATAAGTTGAATACTGAATAGTAACGGTATTAGACATTCTTAAGGCAATGACATTGCAAGCATCTCTTTCAGCTTAGCAATCAATTCCCCTTTCGTAATAGGAATACCCATAATTTTATTATACCCTTTCGCATCAACAAAAAATTGGTCGCGGATAATTTTAATAAGCTGACCATTATTTATTTCCGGTATCAGTACCTGCCTGAAGTTTTTAAGAATACTCCCAAGGTTTCTTGGGAATGGTCGTATATAACGTATATGTGCATGTGAAACTGCATGACCTTCAGCCTGCAATTGTAAGACGGCACTCTTAATGGCTCCGTAAGTGCTTCCCCAGCCTAACACCAGCATATCACCTTTTTCAGGTCCGCTGTCTAATTTTTGCTCAGGCACATAATCAGCGATCTTATCTACTTTTTCCTGCCGGATCTTAACCATCAACTGGTGATTCTCGGGGTCATAGCTAACATTACCAGTAATGTTTTGCTTTTCAATGCCACCGATACGGTGTTCCAGTCCCCGGGTTCCGGGGATAGCCCATGGGCGCACCAGTTTCTCATTTCTTAAATATGGCTGAAAGTTGTCTTCGTTATGACCTAATTCGGTTTTGAATTTCACTTCAATCGGTGGTAGGTCATCAGCTTTTGGAAACTTCCAGGGTTCAGCGCCATTGGCAATATAACCATCACTTAAAAAGATTACTGGTGTCATATGCTGAACGGCAATTCTAACTGCTTCATATATTGCGCTAAAGCAATCGCTAGGGGTTGATGCTGAAATAATAGGCATTGGACATTCACCATTTCTTCCATAATACGCCTGTAGTAAGTCACTCTGTTCAGTTTTTGTGGGTAATCCGGTTGAAGGCCCACCGCGCTGGATGTTACAAATTAATAAAGGAATTTCAAGCATTACTGCCAATCCCATAGCTTCGCCTTTCAAAGCCATACCAGGACCAGAAGTCGTAGTAACTCCGAAAGAGCCTCCGTAACTGGCACCTATAGCCGAAGTAATGGCAGCTATCTCATCTTCAGCCTGGAAAACCTTTACACCAAAAGCCTTATGCTTGCTTAGTTCATGCAATATATCAGAGGCAGGAGTAATAGGATAAGAACCCAGGAATAACTGTAATCCACTTTTCTGTGAGGCGGCAATGAGTCCATATGATGCAGCCTGGTTACCCATAATGGAGCGATATACTCCTGGCTCCATCTTTGCCTTCTCTACTTTAAAAGTTGTGGTAAAAGTTTCGGTGGTATCGCCGTAATTGAATCCTGCCTGCAGGGCCCTGATATTGCTTTGAAGGATCACATCCTTCTTGCCAAATTTATCCCTTAAAAACTGGCTGGTATTTTCAATGCTTCTGCCAAACATAAAATATAGAAAGCCCAGCACAAACATATTCTTGGCACGGTCTTTCTCTTTTGTGCCCATTTCAAACTCCTTTAATGCTTCTCTTGTCATTTTGGTAACATCCATCCTGATCACATCATAACTCTGGAGGCTCTCATCTTCAAGTGGATTTATTCCATCGGGATAATTTGCTAAGCGGAGATTTTTGGAGTCAAAGCCATCAGTATTAACGATGATCTTTCCGCCTTTTTTTAAACTCTTGATGTTGGTCTTTAATGCAGCGGCGTTCATGGCAACCAGAACGTCACAATCGTCACCGGGCGTTAATACCCTTTCACTGGAAAACCTAAGCTGGTAACCGCTAACTCCTGGCAAGGTTCCCTGGGGTGCACGTATTTCTGCCGGAAAATCAGGAAACGTAGCAAGGTCTATTCCAAGCAATGCCGTGCTATTAGTGAACTGACTGCCCGTTAACTGCATGCCATCTCCACTATCACCAGCAAATTTAATAACTACATCCTGGAGAACTTCTATATTACGAGTCATGCTAAAAAGATTATACTGCTAATTTAGTGAAGGAAGGAATAGTAATGAAATTCGTTTTATGATATTACTTGGGACAGGGAATTTAATGTCGGGCAATGTCTACAAAAAACTTATAACACAAACGTTGACTTCCGAAGTCTTGAATGCTAACGTTTTCCTTACAAAACAGATGTTGACTTCCGAAGTCTTGAAATTTACCGGCTTTCAATGCAAACGCAGACTTCGAAAGTCTTGAATAAGACATCTTTAAAATAGACGGCGTATCCATTCAAGAATGTCCCGAAAAACATCTAACGCAGACGTTGACTTCCGAAGTCTTAAAATTCACCGGCTTTTAATACAAACGCAGACTTCGAAAGTCTTGAATAAGACATCTCCAAAACAATTGAAATGTAAAAACTTAAAAAGTCGGCGTATCCATTCAAGACTTTCGAAGTCTGAACCTTCGGTGTAAGATACCGTTATCCAAGACTTCGGAAGTCAACGTCTGTATTATAAGTTCCTGTCTACCTTAATAATTCTACATCGCTTTCCAAATTATTCCAGTTTATAACAGCTACGGCGCAGCCATTCTTACAAAATTCTTTGTACTTGTCTTTGTTAAAAAGAGCTTCACCTTTTACTGAAGGCAGTAATTCAAAGGCGTATGTTGAATCTGATTTTTTGGGTTGATCACCGGATAAATTGTATAAAATAAAATACTTTACTCTTTTTTCCTGAGACGCCGATACCTTCCATACTAAATCTGATTGCTTTTGAACTACTGGTTTTGCAGGTTTGATGCTGTCTATCCATAACATAGGCTGTACCAGGGCCGGGTGCTTATAATAGTTGTTCTTAAGGCTATCACTCCAGCCATTGGGGTTATGAACGAAAGATTTGCTGCTGAAATAAATGCTTCCCTGCACTGATGAATACTGCCTAAGCTTTTTTATCTGGTTAGGCAATTCCTGCGGATTTTTATAGCCGGGGCTATTCCTTTCGTAGGCCCGATAAATTCCATGACCTATATATAGTTGGCGTCCATAAGCATGTTTGCTCCACCAATCGATAAGTGTTTCATAGCCCACCAGTTTATGTCCAAACTCCCAGTATAATTGTGGCGTAACATAATCTATCCAGCCTTTTTTTAACCATAACAAGATATCAGCATACAGGTCATCATAATTTGTCTGACCTGCCTTGGTAGCGCTGCCTTCCGGATCCTTGTCGTTATTACGCCATACGCCAAAAGGACTTATCCCAAACTTACAATACTTATTCTCTTCCTTAATTGCTCTGCTAAGGAACAGTATAACTGAATCTACATTGCTTCTGCGCCAGTCATCCTTATTTAAACCGTTGTTATATTTTGAAAAAGAAGAATCATCCGGTAATTCCTCACCACGTACCCGGTAAGGATAAAAGTAATCGTCAAAATGAACAGCGTCAATATCATATCTTTTAACCAGATCACGGATTACAGTTGTTACATATTGCTGGACTTCTTTATTACCGGGATCAAAATAACGCTTTCCACCGTAAGTGATAAACCATTCCGGATGGATCCTTGTGACATGTGTAACAGCAATAGATGACTTGCCTAAACTAAATTCGGCACGATAAGGATTGCACCAGGCATGGAATTCCATTCCCCTTTTGTGGGTTTCAGATATCATGAAAGCTAAAGGATCATAGTAGGGTGAAGGTGGTAGTCCCTGTTTGCCGGTAAGCCATTCACTCCAGGGTTCATAAGGTGATGGATAAAAAGCATCTGTGGACGGGCGCACCTGTACAATAACGGCGTTTAAGCCATTACGCTGGTGCATATCCAATAAATTAATAAATTCTGCTTTCTGACTATCTGAATTAAAGTTTCCTGTTGAAGGCCAATCAATATTAGTAACCGTAGCCACCCATGCTCCCCTAAACTCATACTTTGGTTGTGCTAATGTGAAGTAAAAACTAAGTATACAAAATTGAAAAAGGAATAAACAGGTTCTTTTCATGGGCTTTTAAATGGCGGAACTATACCGGTATCTACTATAAAAAATTAAGATTAATCAGGATATTCGTAGCTGATTGTTTATGAACTCCACACTGTTGTTCCTTCGCTGCAATTGGCGCATATGTCAATACTCTTGCGGCTTTGCAGCATCTGTTTACGAAATTTTATATAATCTTCATTATGCCATATTTGTTTAAAAGGCTTGCCCTTAAGATCGCCCAGCGTATGTTGCGCATCTTTATCAAAGCAGCAGGGTACTACTAATCCGTCCCAGGTAATTACTGTAGCATGCCATAACCTCCAGCAATGATTGTTCAATTCATTCTTGGTAGTAACATCCCCCCTTTCATTTTTTTTATACCGGCTATATTTTTCTATAGTTGGAATCAGGCTGTTGGGATCATTTTCATAATCATAAACCTGAGCTGTTTTCAGCCATACATCATCCACTCCTATTTCCCTGCCCAGTTTTTTTACATCTTCTATCTGGTGCTCATTTGGTTTAACCACCAGAAACTGAAAGAAGACGAAGGGCGTTTTACTGTTAAGCGCTTTTTTCCATTTCACAATATTTTTTGCACCCTCGAGCACTTTATTAAGTTTTCCTCCTACCCTGTATTGCTGGTAAACATCCTGGGTTGTTCCGTCAATGGAAATAATCAGCCTGTCAAGTCCGCTTTCAATAGTTTTTTTAGCATTTTCATCATTTAGATAATGAGCATTGGTTGATGTTGCTGTATAAATTCCTTTTGCAGACGCATATTTTACCATTTCCAGAAAACCCGGATTAAGGAAAGGTTCTCCCTGAAAATAAAAAACGAGGTAGAGCAGATCTTTATATAACTGGTCAATCGTATCTTTAAAGAAGTCTTTTTGAAGCATCCCCGTAGGTCGTGTAAATGCCCTTAAACCGCTGGGGCACTCAGGGCAGCGCAGGTTGCAGGAAGTGGTAGGTTCAAATGAGATTGAAATGGGGTAACCCCATTGTACAGGTTTACCAGTCCACTTACTGATATAGTAACTGCTAAGTACCTGGGTTGCGTTCCAAAGCCTTCTTAGGGTAAGCTTTGATAAGAAATTTATATTATCGTTCCGGTTCCACTTGGCCATATCGATGTAAAAATAATATCATACCGTCAAAAGACACAATTTTTCATTTCTAATGTTTACGGAAGTTACCTGAACCGGGAAATTGAAAGTGTCTGTAGAATTATTACTATTCGAAAAATGATTATCAAAATCTTTTATTGACAGGTTTCTTTATTGCTGCTGCTCCGGCATAACTTTAATGAAAAATAATCAATGATGTTACAAATTCTAAATATAAGTATAGCTATTAAGTTTTCAGGCTTAAAGAGGATACTTACTAAAAAGGTGCTGGTTACTACCATTTTTTGCCTGACAATATTCAGAAGTTTTGCTGATGAAGGAATGTGGCTGCCGATGTTGTTAGGCCAGCAGGTGTATAATGATATGTTGAAAAAAGGATTAAAACTTACTAAAGAGCAGTTGTACAGCATAAATAAGACCTCTGTAAAAGATGCTATTATTATTTTTGGAAATGGTTGTACAGGTGAGATAGTAAGTAACGAAGGACTGATATTTACTAATCATCATTGCGGTTACGACGCCATTACTTCAGCCAGTTCCGTGGAGCATAACTACCTTAGTAATGGATTTTATGCCATGAAAAAAACTGAAGAGATTCCTTCCAATACTTTAACAGTACAATTTCTGTTAAAGATAGAAGATGTTACCAAAGAAGTAGAAGAATCGCTGACGGGGTTGACAGGAGAAGAACGTGGCAAAAAACAATCTGAAATATTTTCAACTATTAATCTGAAATATTCTGATACTTCACAAAGTATTGAAGCCAGGACGAATGCAATATTTAAAGGCAACCAGTTCCTGGTATTTATTTACCAGCGCTATAAGGACATTCGCCTGGTAGGTGCCCCACCCGAAAGTATTGGCAAATTTGGAGGTGATACCGATAATTGGGAGTGGCCGCGGCATACCGGTGATTTTTCAGTATTCAGGGTGTATGCCTCTAAAGATGGTAAGCCTGCAGATTATAATAAAGACAATATTCCCCTGAAGCCTAAATATTTTTTACCAGTTTCAATTAAAGGGTTAAAAGATGGCGATTTCTCTATGATCTATGGTTATCCCGGTGGTACTAACCGGTATGAAAGTTCTTTTGGTATAAAGCAGGCTACTGATATCAATAATCCTACGTTTGTGAAGTTGCGTGATGTACGGTTAAAGCTGATGTTTGAAGAAATGAAAAAAGATCCGGCAATAAAATTACAACTGGGTTCAAGTTATGCATCTATCGCTAATTACTGGAAATTCTATGATGGAGAAACCAAACAATTATTGAAATATAAAATTTTCGAGAAAAAGCAACAGGATGAAAAAGCCTTTCAGCAATGGGCAAAAGGCAAGCCGGAATTTGAAAATATTTTCAGTGAATGGAGCAAGGCTTATGATGCCTGGAGGCCTTATAGTAAGCAACGGGTTTACATAAACGAAGGAATACTGGGATCTTCGTTAGCAATGTTTGCATCTTCTTTATCACAAGTTGAAAGAGTATTGGTAAATACAGGTGTTAAGCCCGAAGATGCGAAGAAAACCCTCGAGGATGCTAATTCAAAACGAAAAGAATTTTTGCAATCGGAAAATAAGATTTCTGACCAGCGTATTATGGCTGCTACTGCCATGATGTTTTACCAGGACGTAGATAAAAACCAGCATCCTATCGGTTTTTATGAAAACCTAAAAGGCAGCTTTGGTGATTTAAAGGATGAGAATACCTATAACAAATGGGCGGCAGAAGTATTTAAATCAACCATGATATTCAACGATACTAAGTGGAATGCTTTTATGGCAACTCCTAATGCTATTACTTTACAAAATGATATGGCTTATGCATATGTTAGCAGCTTTTTAAATAATTACACCGGTAAATATTTGACATTCTTCCAGCAATTTACCTCCCGGAATAATGACTTGGGCAGACTTTATTTAAAAGGTGTAATGCAGATGAGTCCCACCAAGATTACGTACCCGGATGCAACATTTACCATGCGGCTTAGCTATGGAAATGTTAAAAGCTATCAGCCACGCGATGCAGTAAGGTATGATTATGTAACAACAATGAAAGGCGTACTGGATAAATATCTTCCGGATGATTATGAATTCGATTTGCCACCTAAATTATTGGAGCTCGCTGCAAAAAAAGATTTTGGCCAGTATGCTGACAAACTTAGGAATGACCTGGTAATTGGATTTATTACAACCAACGATATTACAGGTGGTAACTCCGGATCACCGGTTTTGAACGGAAGTGGAGAGCTGATCGGATTGGCATTTGATGGTAATTACGAAGCGCTTAGCCACAAGATGGCTTTTGATAAAGACCTTAATCGTACCATCTGTGTAGATATCCGTTATGTATTATGGTGCATTGACAAGCTTGGAGGCGCTTCCAATATTATTCACGAGCTTAAGTTGATGAAGTAATTATACCTTAGTATTGCCACGAAGACACCAAGGCACCAGGGCGGACGCATGAAATTTCATGTTAATTGTTGTCAGCTATCAGGAGGAAACACATCATGCATTACTCTGCTGACAGCTGACAGCCAATAGGCTTTGTGGCCAAACAACACTATGTAGTATGAACAAAACAAACAAGATTGCCTTGCTGGTAGATGGAGATAATGCACCACCAAAATTATTAACCCTTATTCTTGAAGAAGCATCTAAATACGGCAAAGTTACCATCCGCCGGGTTTATGGCGACTGGACTACTCCTCAAATGAATACCTGGAAAAGCATGTTGAATGAAATGGCTTTTAATCCTATTCAAAAATTCAGCTATACAACAGGAAAAAATTCAACCGATAGCGCTTTGATTATAGACGCTATGGATATCCTTCATGATGAACTGGTTGACGGATTTTGTATCGTTTCAAGCGATAGCGATTATACAGGCCTGGCTAAAAGAATCAGGGAAGAAGGAATTTTTGTAATGGGTATTGGTGAAAAGAAAACTCCTAATGCATTCGTAAAATCATGTGAAATATTTACTTACGTAGAAAACCTGGAAATAACAGAAGTGGCATTGGTTAAGCCTGAAAAAGAAAAAAAGAAGAAACCACAGAAAACTAACACAACAGTTCCGGTAAATATGAACCTGATCAATAAAGCTTTCGAAATGTCTACAAATGAAAGTAATGAAATAAATATTTCTACATTAGGACTTAACCTGCGAAAATTAGATCCAAGCTTTGATTGCCGGACTTACGGCTTTAAAACCATTACCAGCCTGTTTGCAAATTTACAAGGGTTTGAAGTGGTTGATAACATGATCAATGGAAGAAATCATCCTGTTCTTAAAAGAAAGGGAACCTGATAGCTGACGACTGATAGCAAAGCGATAATTTAAAGTTGACATTACACCAGTAAATAAAAAGGCATACTTTAAAGTATGCCTTTGTTGCCAACGTTAATTAATTGTAAGCTGGCTTAAAGATTTATAAAAATACTAGGCTGGTTTCTTTTTTGTTTTCATTTTCATCTTCATATCTGATGACCTCCCGTTTGATGTGTCCCCAGTAGTACTCTCCCCTGTAGTCTTATCATTTGTAGTCTTATCCATGTTCATTTTCTTTTTGCTGCCCATCTTATTCGTACCATTCATCTTATGCGTATTATGTGTAGTATCCTGCAAAGGATTGGTTCCAATTACAGGATTACTGTTAGCACTAAATGAGCTTAATAAAAAACAAACTAAAGAGGCACAAACACTGTTTACAATGATTTTTTTCATAAAAATTTTTTTAATAGTTATTTAAATTATAATGTAGGTAAATGATTAGTATTTAAATAGAGTTAAACTCTTAGAAACACAAATCTTCACCTAATATACCGAAAAAAGCATTCAGAAAAGCATATATATATATTAAAGGAAAACTTATCTCATAATTATTACAGCCTTTCTCTGACTGGTATTATGTTTTGGACAGTTGTTTATTAGTCAAATTAAGCAATTAATAATTTGTTAAAGAAAACCTGATTATAACATTAGATATTATTTCCCATTGTTATTTTGCCAATGCCACAAGTGCAAACAGGCGTAAGTTCTGTATGGTTTCCATTTGTTAGAAATATGCAACATTCGTTTTTTTAGTTTTTTCTTATCATTGTGCTGAAGATTGTAAATTCCAATCATAGCGTTTTGTAGGCCCAGGTCATCTACAGCAAAAACATCTTCCCTGCCCAGGGTAAACATTAGCAGCATTTCAACAGTCCATTTCCCGACGCCCTTTATCTGGGTAAGATAACTTATTATTTCTTCGTTATCCATTTTGTCAAATTTCCCGGCATCTATGCCATGTTCAATAGTAAAACGTGCTACATTCTGTATATAATGTGTTTTTGCATTGGAAAGTCCTATTGCCCGGAGCGTATCAAAGGAGGTTTCGAGAATTTGACCAGGCTCCGGTTCCTGTTCTCCATATAAGTCTAAAAAACGTCTGAATATTACACTGGCAACTTTTGTAGACAGCTGCTGGCTTATAATAGATCTACATAAAGAAAGATATATTTTTTCTTGCTGCACCAATTGAAAAGGCTGCTCCTGGTTAATAGCACAAAATAATTTTTTATCTTTCAGGAGGTGAGTAATGTAAGAAGGAACCATTTTAATGGTTAAGGGTTAATTAATGTCGTTGACTTAAGGATGTCGTATGTAGCAGGTAATCCTTTGTGCTCCTTGTGGGATTTCCTTAGTGTCTTTGTGGTTAAAAGACTCCTGGAATTATAGACCGCATTTAACCACAAGGAACACAAAGGAAATCCCACAAGGGACTCTAAGACCTCTAACCAAATTGTAATTTAAAAACGAATGAACACTACTTACTTTTTAAGTCAACGACATTAAAGGGTTAATTGTTAAGGAAAAATGTAAATCATAATTAGATTTTAATATAGTAAAAACATAATCAAGCTTATATCTTTCACTTAATTGAATAGCTGATATTACCATCTTTTTCGTCCTTCAGCAGAATGCCAATTTCCTTTAAATGATTGCGGATTTTATCAGAAGTATTATAATCTTTTTTTGATTTGGCCTCTTTACGAAGATCTATCAATAATCCTAATACTCCATTCAGTTTGCCGTCTTCATCGGTATTTTCACTTCGAAGACCTAAAATACTTTCCAGGTACTCTTTAAAATAAGTTTGCATAAGTGTAAAGCTTTCGTTACTGATTACTCCGGAAGAAAGTTGTTTGTTTTTTATTGAATTGATAATTGGTACAATTTCAAAAAGATTAGCCAGAACTTTGGCGGTATTAAAATCATCATTCATAAAATCATCCAGTTCCAATAATAGTTTCTTGATTTTTTCGCTTAGTTCGATATCTGTTTCAATGTTGAAGGCAGGAGCTTCCAGTTTCTGTAGAATCTCATACGCCTCCCACAAACGCTTTAGCCCTTTTTCAGCTGCACACAGGGCTTCATTACTAAAATCAAGGGTACTTCTGTAATGAGTCTGCAAAATAAAGAACCTGATGGTCATTGGTGAATAAGCCTGCTTTAGCAAAGGATGATTGCCGCTAAACAAAGCAGTAAGTGCAATCTGGTTGTTATAGCTCTTACCCATCTTTTTACCATCTATGGTAATCATATTATTATGTAGCCAGTAACGCGCAGGTACTTCATGATTGCAAATAGTGCTTTGAGCAATTTCACTTTCATGATGCGGAAACTGAAGATCCATACCTCCGCCATGAATATCAAATTGCTTACCTAGGTATTTTGCCGCCATTGCCGAACATTCAATATGCCACCCTGGAAAACCTTCACCCCAGGGACTATTCCAGCGCATAATGTGTTCCGATGGCGCCAATTTCCAGAGTGCAAAATCAGCTTTATTTCTTTTCTCTTCCTGGCCTTCAAGATCGCGGGTTGTTTCCAACAGGTCATCTATTACCCTTCCGCTTAATTTTCCATATGGATAATTTTCAGCGTACTTTTTTACGTCAAAATAAACAGAACCATTCACTTCATAAGCATAGCCTTTGGCTATAAGGATTTTGATCATATCTATCTGTTCCACAATATGACCCGTTGCTGTAGGCTCAATACTGGGTTCAAGGTTGTTAAACTGATTCATAGCCCAATGGAACAGGTTGGTATATTTTTGCACCAGTTCCATCGGTTCTAGTTTTTCAATAACGGCTTTTTTTGAAATTTTATCTTCAGCTGCTCTTCCTTCTTCTTCAAAATGCCCGGCATCGGTAATATTTCTTACATACCTGATCTTATAACCCAGGTGTTTCAGGTAGCGGTGAATAAAGTCAAAAGTAATATATGGCCTTGCATGACCCAAATGGCTTTCGCCGCTTACTGTTGGCCCGCATACATACATGCCAACAAGTCCGGGCGTAATGGACTTAAAAACTTCTTTTTGCCTAGTATAGGAATTTAAAACTTTTAATTCGGTCATGGTTAATTATTAAACTGCGCTTTGCAAATATAGATTTCGTTATGAAAGGAAGCAACAGATTGAGTTAAAACTTCTTTTGCTATCAGCTTTCAGCTTTCAGGAGGAATATATTACATATTAATCTTCTGACAACTGATAGCAAAAAATCAATTTATCCTTTGGAAATGAATTTAAAGTCTGATACAAGTGGAAAATGATCGGAATAGGGGAGCTTGATTTTTTTGTATTGCAGCACCTCAAATTTCGTTGCAGGCAACATGTAATCGATGCGTAAGGTTGGTGAGATAAAAACAAAAGTTCTTCCCAACCCAAATCCCTTTTCTACAAACGCGTCCTTGCGGTTCCCTTTTATAGTAAAATAGGTGTATGAATTGGGTACATCATTGAAATCGCCACATATAATTTCCGGGTACATACTATTGTCAAGGTACTTGCGCACTATATCAGCCTGCAAGCTTCTTAATGCATACGATCTTCTGAATTTTGATATGATGCCCTTACCTGCATTCATTACACTATCTGTGTCATCAGCTTTTTTAATTGTTTTTAAACCACGGTAATCATTCCCGGTAAATAAAAATGATTGCAGATGAGTAGTAAATACATTTATATTTTTTCCTTTGATGTCAATAGTAGCCATTATCAGGCTTTCGGTTCCTTTTAAAGAATCAGGACCGGGATAACGGATGCGAAAAGTATCCCTGATAGGATAACGGGAAAATATAGCAACTCCATGCTCGTACATACCATTCCAGGGAATATGGTCACTGGCGAAGTAATGGTATGGGTAATTAAGTTGTTTAGTGATGTAAGGAATATTTTCATCAAAAAGATCGGGCCGTCTTGATTCAAAAAATTCCTGCAAACATAAAATATCGGCATCCTGGCTTTTAATAAACTTAAACATCTTAAGGCGGTTACTGGTTCCACCTCTCGCGTGTTTGTTCATTTCATCCCATCGTGATACATTCCAGGTAAGTACCCTGAAAGCATCATTTTGTTTTGAAATATAAAAAGAACTAAAAGGATTGAAGGAAAAAAATGCATGAATCTGAAACCAACCAAGCAGTATGGCAGCAAAGGAAAGAAAGGCCCATTTGGATCTGAACAGCAGCCAGAAAACAAGAAACAATAAAACTATTACAGTAAAAAAAATAAAACCTACTCCTAATATAGCAACCATCCAATAAGTAACAGGGTTGCTATAAGCTGCCAGACAGGCAATTAAAAAGAATAGTACAGCTATGACATTGGTAATGATAAAAAACCTTTTGGTTAATTTCCGGAATATTGGAGCCATATCTTAAATTTACAAATCATCTCCATTAGCCGCTCTTTTTAAGATATCTTTTTCTTCATCAGTTAGAAAGTGAAAGCCTTTTTGATTGATCTTATCTAATATTTCGTCCACGCGTTTTTGGGTTACATTGGGAGTTTTTTTATAAGGTTGCGCATCTTTCACCTTGTAAAAGAATTCTTCTTTAGCCGATTTGTTTTTATTCTTTCTGTCGGGATTAAACAAATTTTCCACCCAGTCAAAAAAGTTATTCATCCATTCGCTCCAGTCATTGCCTTTGCGGAGCTGATAAATAAACAGAAAACCCAAAGCAGCACCTGACAAGTGGGCGATATATTTAGGCGGATCACCTTGTGTTATAGTGGTAAAATCAATAATTACATAAAGAAGTGTTACTACCCATAAGGGAATACCACCGTTAATCATCGGGAAAATTCTATAGTCGGGTGAAACAGTAGTAGTAGCTATTGCTACAGCCATTACAGAAGCATTTGCCCCAAAGAAAACAGCATCAGAAATGTGTGGCTGCAGTGCAGGAAATATCTGATAAGATAAAACATAAAAAAAAGCACCTGCCAATCCTCCATAAAGATAAATAGGTATCAGTTTCCTGTTACCTGTCATATCCTGTAAAATATAGCCAAAGGACCATAGAAATAAAACATTACCAAGTAAATGAAAGAATGATTCGTGCGTAAACATGAAAGTAAATACAGTCCAGGGCCTGGTACCTAACCTGGTTATATCGGCCGGAAGTGTAAACCATGAAAATATATTATTGTGATATGCGTCTATGTTCATATCCGAAATCCGGTAGATCACGTAAATAAACTTCAGTAACACAAAAAGAACGATGTTTAATATAATCAAGTTGATAAGGGCGTTTCCATCCTGTCCTAATGAGATCCTGTTACGGCTTCTTATTTCCCTCACATTCATTGTATTTATATTGAAATGTATTAGATACTAATTTACAAAAGAACGGTTAGAAAGATAAATTATGTATTTAAAAATGGTTTATTTATTTTTTTATATCTATGAGAAAACAGGTTAGTAAAATGTCTTTCGGTTTGTTTTGTTCCAGATCAATACAAGCGCTAAGCCGGCTAAAGCTCCCCCTATATGGGCCCAGTGCGCTACATTATCATCTAATCTGGGCGATATTGCACTAAACACATCAATTAAAATTAAACCTGGCATTGCCCATTTGGCCTTTATAGGTATTGGAATAAAATAAAGGTATAATGGTGTTTCAGGAAATAAATAGGCAAAGCCCGCGAAAATTCCCATGATTGCACCTGACGCTCCAATCGCGCTCCCATTTGAAAACACAAGATGTGCAAGTCCGGCAATCAATCCACAAATCATATAAAACTGAAAAAAACGTTTAGGCCCCCAATAATTTTCAAGAATGCTGCCAAACATCCATAATCCAAACATATTAAAAACTATATGCCAGATACCACCATGCATAAACATGTGGGTAACAAGCTGCCATATCCTAAAATCTCCAGAACCCAAGGGTTGTAATGCAAATAAATGAATTAACGAATAACCTTGTTGTTCAAGAACAAACTGCGCCAGGAAAACCACCACATTGGCAATTATTAAATTTTTGACTACAGGAGGTAATGAAGTTCCCAATCCGAATTGTGCCATTCCTATTTATTTTAATTATAAATAATATTTTGTCCAAACTTTTATAATACAATTACATGAAAAATAGAATGGTGAACGCGATCCTCTACCAGAACAGGGATTGGTTAGATTTTATTTCTCAATTGTAACTGTACTACATTTTCAATATGCTGTGTATGCGGAAACATATCAACCGGCTGAATTTTCCTAACAACATATTTTTCATCAAGAATACCAAGATCTCTTGCCTGGGTTGCAGGATTACAACTTACATATACCACTGTCGGAGCCTCCATGTCTAAAATTTTTTGTGTTAATTTTTCATGCATACCAGCTCTTGGGGGGTCAGTTATTATAACGTCTGGTTTACCATGTTGTTCAAAAAAAGCATTTCCACACACATCAATTACATCGCCTGTAACAAAATGTGCATGACTGATGTTATTGAGGGCTGCATTTTCATGAGCATCTGCAATTGCTTCTTCAATTACTTCTACCCCTATTATTCTTTTTGACTGCTTGCTTAAAAAAATCCCAATACTTCCAGTGCCACAATAAAGATCGTATACAGTTTCCTTACCAGTTAGTTCAGCGAATTCACGGATGATTTTATATAAATTTTCACCTTGGTAAGTATTTGTTTGAAAAAAAGACTTAGGTCCAATCTTGAACCGAAAATCTTCTAATGTTTCTAAAATATAACTGTTGCCTGAATAAAGCCGGGGCTGAAGATCATAAATGCTGTCATTCCATTTAGGATTGATAGTATAAAATAAACTACTTATTGCAGGTACTCTTTGAAGTAATGAATCCAATAATTTTTTTTGTTCAGAAGCATCCTCATATCCAAAGCAAATGTTCACCATAATCTCGCCTGTCCTGCAAATTCTTACTATAAGGTTACGCAACCACCCCTCATGTTGTTTAATATCATAAAAAGTATAGCCTTGCTGATGAGCAAATTCACGTATGAAGTTTTTTATTTGGTTCACAGGTTCCAGCATAAGGTGACAGGTGTTGATATCAACCACCTTATCGAAAATACCGGGAACATGAAAACCAAGTGCATTTTCCTGAGGTATCATTTCAACACTGCTGATTTCCTGTTGCAACAGGTAGCGGCGGTTACTAAAAGTAAATTCAAGTTTGTTGCGGTAACGCCTGGATGGTGAAGCGCCAAGAATGGGTGCTATAGGTGGAAGCAGCACTTTACCGATCCTTCGCAAATGCTGTTCTACTTCGTTTTGTTTATACAGCAATTGTTTTTCATACGGTAGCATTTGCCATTTACATCCGCCACAGACCCCGAAGTGTTCACAGAAAGGCGCTACTCTTTCTTTAGAATACTCGTGAAAGTTGACCACCTTACCTGAAGCCCAGTCTTTTTTGTTTTTAATTATACGAATATCTACAATATCGCCGGGCACTGCTCCTTCTATAAATATTACTTTTCCATCAATTCTGCTGATTGACTTTCCTTCTGCTGCATAATCTTCCACTAACACTTTTTGTAATACCATCAGCTTCTTTCGCATCATGCAAAAATAGGGTTGAAAAATTAAATGAGATTACCAGTGTCGTGTCAGGTATAAAATGTTGTGTTAATGCTATCAGCAGTCAGCAGATCAATGTGTATTAGGTTGCCTCATGATACCTATAGCTAGCTGTCAAAAGTCCACAGGTGTTTTCGTACAGTTTTTAAACAGGATATACGGCCATCTCCTTATTTATAAGAAAAACAGTTTTAATAAAACCGTTTGAAGGTTTGGTATGAATTGATCAGCCCTGTAAGGGCTCCATACATCCTCACAGGGTGAAGCCCTGTGAGGATGTCTAGTAATGGAACACAGCCCTGACAGGGCGCCATAGTAATCAGCCATAGTAATCAGCCATAGTAATCAGTAGCGATTATGATGGCTATAGTATTTCACCCTTTCAAGGCTCTGTTCCATTACATTACTTATCACAGGGCTTCACCCTGTGCTAAGTAATGTCGCCCCTTCAGGGCTAATAGAAAACTGTACGAAGACTTCTATGGACTTTTGAACAGCCTACCTGATAGCTGACAGCTGATAGCATTACACCTATTTCAATCTTGCTGCCCAGTCATTCATTTTCCTTTCCACTACTTCAAGTGGCATGCATCCATCTTTAAGAAAAGCATCATGGAAAGCTGAAATATTGAAAGCAGCGCTTAAGTCTTTTGTGTACCTGTTTCTCAGTTCGCGGATCTTTAATGCTCCGATCTTATAGCTTAAAGCCTGACCTGGAATTGCCATATAACGTTCAATTTCAGCTACAGCTCCCTGTTCACTAATGGCTTCATTATCCATCATATATTTAATCGCCTGTTCACGCGTCCAGCCTTTTTGATGGAGGCCAACGTCGACCACTAAACGAATGGCCCGGTGAATCTCATCTCCAAGGGCTCCCATGTATTGATAAGGATCTGTATAAAGCCCCAGCTCCTTACCTAAAGATTCACAGTAAAGCGCCCATCCCTCACCGTAAGCACCATACCAACTAAATCGTCTGAACTTTGGCAGGCTATCATTTTCCTGTTGCAATGAAATCTGGTAATGATGCCCTGGAATTGCCTCATGTAGAAATAACGATTCCATTCCGGATGTAGTATTGAATTTTGTAGCATCCAGAATAGGTATATAGAATATACCAGGACGGCTGCCATCAGGAGAGCCCTGGTTATACTCAGCACTGGCGCTGGCAGCACGGAAAGCTTCGGTTTGGCGGATTTCAAAAGGTGTTTTCGGAACCCTTCCGAAGATCTTACTTAGATTCGGACTTATAGTTTTCTGTATTGATGTAAAAGCTGCAAGCACATCACCGGATGTTTTAAAAGGCATAAACCTGATATCAGTTTTCATGAGCTGGAAGAAGGAATCCAGGTTGCCTTTATATACTGTTTCAACTTTCGTTTTTTCCATTTCATTACGTAGACGCTTAACTTCTGAAAGACCGAGATCATAAATTTCATCAGGTGTTTTATTGGTGGTAGTCCAGTAACGTATCAGATAGCTGTATCTTTTATCACCACCAGGCAATGCAGAAAATCCTGAAGAGGTTCTTGCTTTTGGAAGGTATTCATGCTGTAAAAAGTCACCCATTTTTTTATAAGAAGGAACTATCTCTTCAGCAATAATTTTTTTGTATAATTCTTTTAACCTTTTTTTATCGGTATCGGAAAAAGAAGCAGGAAATTTATTAACAGGTTGGTAAAAAAGGCTTTTAACCGGATCAGTAGTTTCCATAGCCCTCATTTGCGGTATTATTTTTTCAACGAGTACTTTTGGCAAGACAATTCCTGAAATAATTCCTTTTTTAAAATATATAATAGCAGAATCTGTCCAAATTGAATATTCCTTAACACGCTTTAACCAATCGTCATAATCTTTAACAGTTTTAAATGGTTGGTTTCCGTCTCCGCTTCCTAGTTGTCCCATTGTAAGGGGTAGTCCGCCAAACTGGTTAAAAGGTATGTAGTTATCCGGAAAATCAAAACCCTTCACACTTATTTCCATCTCTCTTTTAAAAATGTCGTAACTGATCCTGTCATTCTCTATCAGATCTTCCCTTTTGTATTTATCTATTTTGTTGAGATAACCTGTAAAAAAAGATTTAAGGGTGTCTCTGTAACTATCAGTAAAATCTACAGGTAACAAATCATTAAAACGGTTGTCACCATTGGAAGTGGCTTCGAAAGGAAAAAGCTTCATTCTTTCTTCATAATAATTGTTAAAAAGAGAATTAAGTTCTTTGTTTTCGGTAATAGCTTTATTATGGGGAGTTAGTTTACACGAAGCTGCAAGTAAAAGTAAACAACTAATTAAAAAGAGGTTTCGCATTTTGTGTTGATTATTGGGCTAAGCTAATTAAGATTTCAATACTGCCACTTAATGAATCAGGGAAAGGTTATTCAATCTGTCTTGGTGTCGTGTCAACCTTAAATTATTGCATTTGCTATCAGCCGTCAGCTATCAGCAATCAGGAAGAAACTTAATACACATTGATCTACTGAATGCTGATAGCAGACAGATAACAGCAAATACGTGAATTGACACTAAACTCAACAGAGCTATCTCAAAAAAATTTTAAGTTCATCCCAAATTGTAGAAAGTGTTCAACAAAGCCTTATGTGTAAAGAATTAAAATTATGAAGATGAGAGGTGTAAAGTATAGAAATAAGCTAAAGAGGAATCAGATCGTATCTATCAAAGGTAAATCCGGCATGTTTTATGTTGGCAGGGATATTGAATAAAATTATAACACACACGTTACACACTTTAAAACAAATTAAATTATACATTATGAAAAGCATCATTTTTGCAGTCCTGCTGGTAATTGGTTTTGCTTCATGTGATACTACCTCTTCAGCTACAGGTTCCGATTCCCAATCTGATAGTTCCTCCATGAACAGAACATCAACGGGCTCTGGCAATTCAGGTACTACCAGGAGTTCAACTACTACTGATACTTTAACTTCCAAAACAGATACTTTAACAAATAAAAGAGACACTTTACCTAAATAGCAATAGTGTGTTAAGTAGTATATAAAAAAAGGCTGTTCTAACGAACAGCCTTTTTATTTTCTATAAAGCTACATTCATCATGTATATAAATATTAATGAACTGTGCAGATGGCAGAGTAATTGAATCAATAAATAAAATCTTAGTTAATAACGTAAAATGCATTTATGAAAAATATCATTTTTTTTGCCCTAATGAGCTTTGGTATAGTTTCTTGTGGTGATAATGAAGCCAGTCATTCTACAACGGAATCCAGTTCTTCGATGTCAGATACCGGGGTTTCGGCTAGTCAGTCAACTCCTGATATAAATTCTTCTACTGATACCAGTGCTGTTCAGGGAAAAGGAACAGATAAAATTCCTTCACGTACAGGCACTACAGGCCAGGGTAATACAACTGTTACCGGCGCTGCAACAGGTTCTCCTACAGGAACCGGGAAAGATTCTGTTAAGTAATTATGTTATGAGAGCTTTATTACTGGTTTCATGTGAATCATGAACTGACTAAGAAATTATTATTAGCAGTTAGTTATCAAGACTGTACACCGGCCAGGGTTTGACTGAAAGTTAACTGCTATTAGTAATTACGTTATGATGTATAATATTAAATTATTTCATAAAGGTTGCTGCAGAAGGAAATGTGATTACGTATAGAATTATGATGTTCAAATCACAGTAACATGAATGGCACTATTTTTATATCTTTCTTAAGGTTAAAAATTTTGTTAATCTATTAAATTAAATACTATGTTATGGCAAGGCAGAGAAGGCAGCTCGAATGTAGATGATCGCCGGGGAGTTTCCGGAGGTGGGCTTGTAGCCGGAGGAGGAGTTGTTGGTGTAATCATTTTATTAGTTAATTTTTTCCTGGGAGGAGGAGATGCTTCGCAGCTCCCACAGGTTTTACAGCAAGGTACTGAGCAGCGTCAGCAAATGAATCCTGAGGAGAAAGCTGCCGATGACAGAAGAGCTGATTTTGTAAAAGTAGTCTTAAGGGATACCGAAGTTATCTGGGGTGAAATCTTTCGTCAAAAAGGTCAGAATTATGTTAATCCCCAGATGGTCTTGTTCACACAAAGAGTTGAGTCAGCTTGTGGGAACGCAAGCTCAGCTACGGGTCCTTTTTATTGCCCGGGTGATCAGAAACTTTATATTGATCTATCATTTTATCAGGAGCTATCCCAACGCTTCAATGCACCAGGCGACTTTGCCATGGCTTATGTAGTAGCTCATGAAGTTGGGCATCATATTCAAACCTCACTGGGCACTTCGGAAAAAGTTGCACGACTGCGCTCACAACTGAGCGAACGCGAATACAATAAATATTCAGTAATGGTAGAACTGCAAGCCGACTTCTATGCAGGTGTATGGGCACATTACGAAAAAAATCTTACTACCGCTGATAAAAGAAGTGTACTGGAAGAAGGTGATATAGAAGAAGCATTGAGTGCAGCTAATGCTATCGGTGACGATCGTTTGCAGAGGGAAGCACAAGGGCAGGTAGTTCCTGATTCTTTTACACATGGCACATCAAAACAAAGAATGTACTGGTTTAAGAAAGGGTACGAAACAGGAGATATTAAGCAGGGAGATACATTCAATGCACCAGATCTTCAAAGATAATCCGCTTCAATGGAAGGTCCTTCGTTAGTTATACTTAAGGAAGAAACGCAATTTTTTAAAGGTCATGAGGTGCTCGTTGCTACAGGATACGCGGAGCTTGACTATGAAAGATTACTTCATAACAAAGTCACCGATATTAAAACCTGGGGGAAACATTATTTAATTTGCTTTAAAGGATTTACACTCAGGATTCATTTTATGTTGTTTGGCAGTTATCGCATAAACGATCCAAAGAAAGGAAAAAATGCAAGTATTAGTCTTCATTTTAATAATGGAAAGTTCGATGGATACATTTGTAAGGTAATGTTACTTGAAGGTAATCTTGATGTTATGTATGATTGGTCACTTGATATGTTGTCGCCGGAGTGGGATCCTAAAAAGGTAAAAAAAAGGTTGTTGCAATATCCTATAGAGAGTCTTATTGGTGATGTATTACTTGATCCGAATTTGTTTTCCGGCGTTGGAAATATAATTCGTAATGAAGTATTATACCGCGTTAGATTGCATCCCGATTCAAAATTGGGAACCATTCCGGTAAGAAAGCTAACTGCTATGATAAAACAAACCCAGTTGTACAGTTATGATTTCTTAGAATGGAAAAAAAGGAATCAATTGGCAAAACACTGGGAAGTGTACACGAAGAAAAAATGTCCATTAAGCCATACAGTTTTGAAAGAATACACCGGCAAAACAAAAAGACGCAGTTTTATATGTGAACAATGTATGGTGAAGTATTAACGGTTAATGGTTAATTGTTAACGGATAGATGCTTCAATAACAATCAGCCACTACCCGTTTATAATTAATAATTAACCATTAATAATTATAACGTTTTAATCATTTCTGAACACTCCTCTTCCACTTCTGCAAGGCTTGCTTTGTAACGGACGATCCTGCTGCCAATCATAAGTATAAAGAAACTGGTTACTGCGCAGGTTGCCATTACCACAGTCATGGGTATTGCACTATGATTATTCAGCCAGCTAACTATAGCTGAAGCTAGTGCACCAATACTCATTTGTATACCACCCATTAATGCAGAAGCACTACCGGCATTTTTACTAAAAGGTGCCAGCGAAAGTGCTGAAGTATTCGGAAACACAAATCCCTGGCAGCATAAAAATATAAAAATCAATCCAACAGTACTAAGTACGCCCAACCATCCATTTATTGTAGCTATTAAAAAGGTTATACCAGTGAGTGATTGACATATTAAAGCAGCTACAACAATCTGTTCACTTTTAAAACCTTTACTTAAAAGAAAAGTATTAAGCTGACTTGAGGTAATAAGACCACCTGCAATGGTGGCAAAGATCCAACCGTATTGTTGTGCAGTAACTTTATATAATTCCATAAATACATATGGAGAGCCGGCTATATAAGCATAAAGGCCTGCCGATGCTATGGATCCGGTTAAAACATAGGTGTAGAATTGTGGATATATCAATATTGAGTAAAAATTTGTAATTATTGATTTAGGCCGGAGTGAAAGAGAAATGTCAGGTGGCCTGCCTGGGGGTAACATAAAATGAACTCCGGCAAGTATTAAAATTCCTATAACAGTAAGAATAACAAAGATATAATGCCATCCAAAAAATTCGCTTACATAACCACCTGTAGTAGGCGCTATCATAGGTGATACGCCCACTACCAGCATTAACAAAGCAAATACCTTTGCATTTTCCCGGACCGGGAAAATATCCCTTACCATCGCCCTGGAAGCAACCATACCTGCGCATCCGCCTAATGCCTGAACAAAACGCAGTGCTATCAATATTTCCACTGATTTTGCCAGGGCACATCCAATCGAAGCAAGTATGTACAAGGAGATACCGAAGTATAATGGATTCTTTCTTCCATAACGATCAAGCAGCGGCCCGTATAATAATTGCCCGAATGATATGCCAATGAAAAAACTTGATAATGAAAGAGAAACATTTGCTACCGTTGTGTGCAGGTCTTTAGCAATGACCGGGAACCCCGGTAGGTACATATCTATTGAAAACGGACCTATTGCGGATAGTGTTCCCAATATTATGACCATTAAAAAATACCTCTTTGAAGTCATACTTAATATGCGAAAGTAGTGGATTAAGTTTAGTGGTAAGATGGTTAGCTCAAGTGAAATAACAAGAGCAGATAAGCTGCTTTAGCTAAAGCAGCCTTATCTGTTCTTATGTGTTGAATACAGTACTGCCTTTAAAATAAACTCATCCCGGCTTTGCTTACCAGTGATGCTTTAGACATCAGGTACCCGGATGTTACTGAAAGAATTAATAAAAACAATGCTACACCTTTACTGCCTTTCATGTTGAATTAATTTGAAGCAGCAAAATAAGTAAGGTTAATCCTAATGTAGAATTTTAAATTCATCAAAATGCTGTTCATCTGCTTTTTCAGTAATTAAGTTGTCAACCCGTGCTTTCGATGGACCTTGTTTACACCATTCAATAAATTTTTGCAGTTGCTCATCAGTGCCATGAGCCATAACCTCAACATGATGTTCTGGTGTGTTTTTAATCCAGCCGCTTATACCAATTTCAATTGCTTTTTTTCTTGCTGACACGCGATAAAAAACACCTTGAACTTTTCCCTGGATGATAAGATGAAGAGTGGCCATAATATGAAAATACAAATAAATTTAGTATCAGATAGTACCATGATTGTTACCTCACGTTCAAGAATTTGTGCTTATGATCAGTAATAAATGCGGCTTGAACCACAGAGACAGGGAGGCACAAAGGAACACGGCTGATTTAGATTTAGTAAAATTCCGTGTTCCGCTGTATTTGCCTGTTTCGTAGTTCAAGCAGCAACGGTATTATAAAACTTTATGCTTATTATATCAAGAAGCTACCTCATACCTCATACCCATACCCATACCTCATACCTATATTTAGAGCATTTATAAATATTTTCTAACACTCCTTTACCTCATGCGCTGGCTTCGTAACTTCGTACTATGCTTGAATACGATTATTTAAAAGGACTGAACGAGCCTCAACTGGAAGCAGTATTGCATACCGATGGAGCGATCATGATAGTGGCGGGGGCCGGAAGCGGAAAAACCAAGGTACTAACCACCCGTATTGCACACCTGATGAATCACTGTCATGTGGATGCGTTTAATATACTTGCCCTCACTTTTACCAATAAGGCTGCTGCTGAAATGAAGGAGCGGGTAGAGAAAATTCTTGGTAATAATGAGGCCCGAAACCTTTATATAGGCACTTTCCATTCTGTATTTGCCAGGATATTAAGAACAGAAGGCCCCCGGCTTGGCTACCCCAGCAATTTTACTATCTATGATACCGATGACGCAAAAAGCGTAGTAAAAACAGTGGTGAATGAAATGAACCTGGATGATAAGCATTATAAAGCTAATGTAATATATAACCGTATATCGGCATCTAAGAATGCTTTGGTAGGTCCTGCCGAATATGCCAATGATTATTACATTCAGCAGGAAGACATACGCAGCAACCGTCCGGCAATAGCTCAGATTTATGATGCTTACGCAAAACGTTGTTTTAAGAATGGCGCAATGGATTTCGATGACCTTCTGCTGAACATGTACAAGTTGCTGAAGAATATTCCCGAGGCGCTTCACAAATACCAGTACAAGTTTAAATATATTTTGATTGATGAGTACCAGGATACCAATCCGGCTCAATATGAAATCATCAAATTGCTGGGAGCCGTGCATGAGAATGTGTGCGTTGTAGGAGATGATGCGCAAAGTATCTACAGCTTTCGTGGCGCTACTATCCAGAATATCCTGCAGTTTCAGAAAGATTACCAGGATGTGAAGATTATTATGCTGGAGCAAAATTACCGCAGCACACAAAGCATCCTTAATGTGGCTAATGATGTAATAGCTAACAATAAGGGCCAGTTGCCGAAAACACTATGGACAGAAAATCTGGAAGGTGATAAAATACGGCTGGTAAGAACTGCCACTGACAATGAAGAAGGTAAAGTGGTGGCAGATATCATACAGGAACAAAAGCTGCGAAACCATTTTCATAATTATGAATTTGCCATTCTCTATCGTACGAATGCTCAGAGCCGTAGTTATGAGGAAAGCCTTCGCAGGATGAACATCCCTTATAAAATTTATGGAGGCATCAGTTTTTACCAACGTAAGGAGATAAAGGATTTTCTTGCTTACCTGCGCGTGGTAGTAAACCCCTTTGATGAGGAAGCGCTAAAACGCATCATTAATTACCCGGCGCGGGGCATTGGCAAAACTTCTGTAGATCGCGCCGTAATGAACGCTAATGAACAGAATATTTCTATGTTCCAGGTGCTGGAGCAGGCGAGCCGGTTTGGCTTCAAGGCCGGCACTCTGGAATCTATTGATAATTTTGTGATGATGATAAGGATGTTTCAAAGCGAACTACAAAAAAAGAATGCTTTTGACGTGGCTTTTCTCATTGGCAAAAGCACCAATTTTATTAAAGAGTTATTAAATGATAAAACTACGGAAGGGTTGTCTAAATACCAGAACGTAGAAGAGTTACTAAACTCTATTAAGGAATTCACGGATACCCCCAGTAATGAAGAAGGTGAAGTAGGCGATAAAAGCCTGGGAGCTTATTTACAGAATATCTCACTGCTTACAGATCAGGATCAGAAGGAAGTGAATCCGGATGTGGTGAAATTAATGACGATCCATGCCGCCAAAGGATTGGAGTTTCCTGTTGTATTTGTGGGTGGAATGGAAGAAACCCTTTTTCCGAACACCATGTCAATAAATACCAGGGAAGAGCTGGAAGAGGAACGCCGGCTTTTTTACGTTGCCATAACAAGGGCAAAGCATAAATTATGGCTCACCTATGCTAAAGACCGTTACCGGTTTGGCAATCTGCAGCAGAACGAACCGAGTCGTTTTTTAAATGAGTTACCTGAGAAACATTTGGATCGTAGCTTCGCCGGTGGTAGTTTGCGAAATAACGGGGGAAGTAGCTGGAGCGACAAAAGCGCTTTCGAGCGCATGAATCCATCCGCAGGTTCAAGGGCAGATAAGCAGTATGGGCCGCCACCTCAAAGAACGGAAAGTAAATCTTCCTATATTGCAAAGCCCATCATCAAAACCGTTGAACATGTTCCCAGTGCGGATTTTGCTCCCAGTGATACTTCAGATTTGAAGATTGGCCAAAAAGTAGAGCATCAGAAATTTGGCTTTGGTGAAGTAATTAAAATGGAAGGCGCTACCCATAATCCTATCACCACAGTAAATTTTGAACATAATGGTGAAAAGAAAATTATGCTGAATTATGCGAAGTTGAGAATCGTGGAATAGGTATGAGGTAGCCGACGGCTTAACGCCGTCATCAGGTATGAGGTATGAGGTAAGTGTCTGGAGTAAGTTTCATGGTTAGGGTAATTCAATATGAGTTCAATAATATTTAACTCAGTATTCTATGGAATCTTGTCTTGTTTTGTATTCGATATATTAAACACTGAATATTGTTTATTAAATGTTATCTTAACTAAAGATGGATTCCAAATTGTTGATGTTAGAAGCAACGAAAGCAATTGAAGGAGCTATCTTTTTACCTCATACCTCATACCTCATACCTCATACCTCATACCTGATGACGGCGTTAAGCCGTCAGCTACCTTATACCTCATACCTTCTCCCACTGCTTAGTTTCATGATTAAACTGCTTAATAAGCTTCGCAGGGTTTCCTGCGGCCATGGAGTAGGGAGGTATGTTTTTGGTAACAACACTTCCTGCCGCAATAATTGAATATTTACCTACGGTTACGCCAGATGTTATTACAGCATTAGCGCCAATCCAGCAACCTTCATTAACAACTATTTCTGATACGGTACAAGGCTGGTATCGAAAAGCAATATTTACATTTTCAAATCCGTGGTCCAATCCTGATATCACAACGTTTTGTGCTGTCATGATATGATCATGTAAAACTACCGGTCCTATTATTACATTTGAAGCGCCTATAAATACATGGTTGCCGATCTTCACCGGTCCCATGCCGTTATTCACAAAACTAAAGTCTTCAATAGTAGCATTACGGCCTATTTCAAAATAATTATAAGGCATAAGATCCATACGTGTCCTGCGAAAGATTACCGTTCCTTTTCCTTTTTTATGATAGAATGGATTTACAAAATTTCGAACCCACCACCTGGGACGCATTCCTTGTTCAATAGTGATTAGCTTCACGAGTAAAGCGCGCCACCGGGGATCAGATCTTAATTTTTCCTTAAGAGACATAAGTGATAATATCAATTACAGTTAAACTTACAATATATACGATTCTGATGGGTGTTTGTTGCGCCCAATTTTTATAAGCAAGTCTTTCTTACTTGTTTATAATCTGGTGTTTTCAATATCTTCAAATAAATAATAATTATTATGAAGAGGTGTTTTTTACTTATTCTGATGATGCATGTGGTATTTGCTGCTTTTACACAAGACGCTGATAAGAATGAAATCCTTAAGATTCTCAAAGATCAAACTTTGTACTGGAACAAGGGTGATCTTGATAATTTTATGAATGGTTACTGGCATAACGATTCACTGATGTTTGTTGGGAAATCATCAGTTACTTATGGCTATAAAAATACCCTTAAGCATTATAAGGAAACTTATAGCGATGCTGATAAGATGGGAAAGCTTTTTTTTGAGATCTTAAAAGTGAAAAAGCTCTCTGACGACTATTACTTTGTATTGGGAAAGTGGTTTCTGAAACGAAATGCCGGAGATGTAGGCGGGCATTACACTTTATTAGTTCGAAAAATAAAAGGGAAATGGATGATCGTTTCTGATCATAGCAGTTAGCTACATTTCAACCATGAGGGAATTTTCTGTTCCAGGTTTTGTAAAGAAACCATAATAAAGCAGCAAGACTTATCAGCAACCAGAGATAAAAAATGATATTTCCGATTGTAGGACTGTGTTCAAAAAATAACCATCCGCCAAATATTCCTGCAGTCATATTAATAAATAACCAAACCATGCCGGCAAGAAAAGACCATGCGATACGCTGAAGGAAATCCTGCACATCTGTTTCTTCCTGATTCATGAAGTATAAATTTTTAAAATAAATTTGAATGAAAAGAATTTCTGAAGGTTGCCAAAAGACACTGACTTCCGAAGGTACTATCTTGAATACAGGCATTGACTTCCGAAGTCTTAATTTACGACATCTTATTCTACAAAGGCAGACTTCGAAAGTCAGCGTCTTGCCTGGAAGTTCCTTTCAAACGCCTCTGTTTAAACTTCGGAAGTCAGCACCTTGCTTTGAAGTGCCGGCTGAAACCCTTTGTGTTTAAGTCTTCAGAAGTCAACGACTTTTTTGTATGTTTCTGAAGCTAAGTCTTTTCTATTTACTCCATTAGCAAATGATAAAACGCACTTGAATCACCGTTAAAAACATTGAAGTCAACTTTATGAGGTATGCCATTTACTCTTCCTTCTTCGCTATGCTGCCAGAATAGCCAATCCCTTGTTATGCGGGGCCTTTCTTTTGTTAAATAGTGTGCCACCCATAATGGATACTTATCAAAATCACCTTTTAAATAAAGGTTGTAAAAATCCACATTTGTATAGATAATGGGAGTAACGCCATAGTATTGCTCTACAGTTTCTATAAATTCTTTTACATTTTTTTTTAATTTATCTGCGGGCACGCCTAAAGTTTGTTCAACATCCAGTACCGGTGGAAGATCACCTTTTTCGAGCTCCACTACATTGATAAAATTTTGTGCCTGTGCCTTGCCGCTTTTAGTAGCTAAGAAATAATGATAAGCGCCCCTTACTATCTTAGCATTTTGTGCTTTCCCCCAATTGCGGGTATAATATACATCTACTGATCCAAGCCCTTCGGTAGCTTTTATGAAAGCAAAATTTATCTGAATATTTTCAACCTGCATAGCTTTCACTTCATTCCAATCAATATACTTCTGGTACCTGCTTACATCAATGCCATGAATAGGAAAATTTGAAGGCATCTCAATTCCAAACTCCGGGTAAAGTACAAAATGAGGCTGTTTAAGATTCCATAACCACCAGGCTGCTATGCATATACATGCAAGTACCAGCAATGAAATAAAAAACCGGGCATTAGACTTATTGTTTTTTAAGTGAGCCATAGGGTTGCAAATTTAAGGCTATCAGCCGTTAGCTATCAACTGCGGTTAAACTGTATTTAAATTTATACAATTATATAGGTTGAAACTTATTATTATTTTGGTATGAATAAGCTACTGACAACTGATAGCTGATAGCTATTTTTCATTTAACACTTTCCATAAAAGGTCTTTCAGTTCTGTTAATCCCTGTTGAGTGATAGAAGAAAAAAACAAGTGTGGTATGTCAGGTGGTAATTCTTTTGCAATAGCGGATTTTAATTCATCATCCAGCATGTCTGATTTACTAATGGCTATAACAAAATCTTTTTGAAGCAGCTCCGGGTTGTATGCGTTCAATTCATTAAGTAATATTTCAAAATCTTTTTTATGATCATTACTGTCTGCTGGTATCAGGAACAACAAAATTGAATTTCGCTCTATATGTCTTAAGAAACGGTGTCCCAGGCCCTTTCCTTCAGCGGCACCTTCTATTATGCCAGGAAGATCTGCGATACAGAATGATTGATTATTTCTATAGTCTACAATGCCGAGCTGCGGTGTTAACGTAGTAAAAGCGTAGTCTGCTATCTTAGGTGTAGCAGCGGTAACAACCGATAAAAGTGTTGATTTACCTGCATTGGGAAATCCAACCAGGCCAACATCTGCCAATACTTTTAACTCCAGTATCTTATAACCTTCTTCACTTGGTTCTCCCGGCTGGGAATGCTCAGGCGCCTGGTTAGTGGGAGTTGCAAAATGAGAATTACCCAAACCACCTCTTCCGCCTTTCATTAAAATAATCTCCTGGCCATCTTCCAGTATTTCAGCTTCTATATCTTCTGTTTCCGCGTCTCTTGCAATGGTTCCCAGGGGCACTTCAATAATAAAATCTTTGCCACTTTTACCACTGCTGTTGTTGCCCCGCCCTGGCATCCCGTTTTCAGCATGAACATTTTTGTAATAACGCAGGTGCAGTAAAGTCCATAACTGTTTATTGCCCTTTAAAATAATATGGCCACCTCTTCCACCATCACCTCCATCAGGGCCAGCCAATGCATTATATTTTGTATGCATAAAATGTTTTATGCCGGCGCCACCATGTCCGCTTTTACAAAATATCCTGATCTGGTCTACAAAGTTTGATTTTTCCAAATTATAATTTTTGTGAAAGGAATAGCAAAGATAGATTGTCAGCAAGTGATAACGCTTATCGTATGGAAAGATTTTAGTAGTAGGTATGAGCTGTGAGGTATGTGTTCGACTTCCAAAGTCTTGAATATCGATTGCTTACACGTAGGGTTCAGACTTCGAAAGTCTTGAATGGATTCACTATCTCTTTAAGCTTTCTGATTCACTTTTTTAAAAAAGTCTTATTCAAGACTTTCGAAGTATGCATTTATATTGAAAGCTTGTGAAATGTAAGACTTTGAAGTCGTCTCGAAAAAAGGTGAGAATAATAAAATTGTCAACTTTTTTCACGACAAGATAATGAGAAAAAAAATTCAAATTCTTCTTTAATCGTAGTACTCTGATGTATTAATATCTCTTTATAAAAAATCCCCGTTAATGATAACAGGGATTTTTTATAACCACCTAAATTACTATTCTTAGCTAACCTGTTCCTTCATTGTCTTAGACACTTTTTTTCTTTCATCTTCATCAAGAATTACCTTACGCATGCGTACGTTCTTTGGTGTTACCTCAATGCATTCATCTTGTTGAATGTATTCCATACATTCTTCTAAAGTCATCAATGTTTTTGGTGCAATGCGAGAAGCATCATCGCTGCCACTGGCGCGGTGATTGGTTAATTTTTTCGGTTCCGTTGCATTAACAATCAAATCTCCTGGTTTTATATGCTCCGCGATGATCTGGCCGGTATACACTTCTTCTCCCGGGTCTACAAAAAATATCCCGCGATCCTGCAATTTATCAATGGAATAGCCTGTTGTTTTATCCTGGTTCTTAGAGATCAGCACCCCGCTGTTTCTTCCGGGAATAGCACCTTTCCATGGTTTGTACTCAATAAAACGGTGAGCCATAACCGCTTCACCGGCAGTATTGGTAAGCATAGTTGAACGTAGTCCTATCAATCCACGGGAAGGAATTTCAAACTCAAGATGTTGCATGCTTCCCTTGGTTTCCATAACCAGCATTTCACCTTTACGTTGAGTGACCAGGTCTATAACTTTACCACTAAAATCCTGTGGTACATCTACTACAAGGTTTTCGTAAGGTTCGTGTTTTTTTCCACCGATTTCTTTAACTAAAACCTGCGGCTGACCAATAGTTAACTCAAAGCCTTCACGGCGCATAGTTTCAATTAATATTCCCAGGTGAAGAATGCCGCGGCCAAATACCAGGAAGCTATCGGCACTATCTGTATCTTCAACCCTTAAAGCAAGATTTTTTTCTGTTTCCTTCATCAGCCTGTCTCTAAGGTGACGGGAGGTAACAAACTTACCGTCTTTACCAAAGAATGGAGAGTTGTTAATGCTGAACAACATACTCATAGTAGGCTCATCAACACTTATTACTGGAAGGGCTTCAGGAAAATCAGGATCGGTCATAGTATCACCGATTGTAAAGTCTTCCAAGCCAACTATTGCACAAATGTCACCTGCTGATACTTCTATGGCTTTCTTCTTACCCATCCCTTCAAAAGTGTACAATTCTTTTATCCTGGATTTTTTTATTGCTCCGTCTGCCTGAACTAATGCAACAGACTGACCCTCTTTAACAATACCTCTCGCCACTTTTCCTACTGCAATTCTTCCAAGAAAAGAAGAGTAATCCAATGAAGTAATTTGCATCTGTAATGTTCCTTCGTTTACATCCGGTTCAGGCACGTATTGAAGTATGGCATCCAGTAAAGGAAAAATATTTTCTGTAGGTGTTAAAGAGGTATTCATCCAGCCTTGTTTGGATGAACCATAAATTGTAGGAAAGTTTAACTGTTCTTCAGTAGCATCCAGGTTATAAAAAAGTTCAAAAACAGCATCATGAACTTCTTCCGGTCTGCAATTGGGTTTATCAACTTTGTTGATAACTACGATAGGTCGTAAATGAAGTTGAAGCGCTTTCTGTAAAACAAAACGCGTTTGAGGCATTGGGCCTTCAAAAGCATCTACCAACAACAATACACCGTCAGCCATTTTTAAAACACGCTCTACTTCTCCACCAAAGTCTGAGTGACCAGGTGTATCAATAACATTAATTTTTACATCTTTATATTGAACTGCAGCATTTTTGCTAAAAATAGTAATGCCTCTTTCTTTCTCCAGGTCATTACTATCCATTATTAAATCACCGGTATCCTGATTAGCGCGGAAAACATTGGTTGAATGTAAAATTTTGTCAACCAATGTAGTTTTTCCATGGTCAACGTGCGCAATAATTGCTATGTTGCGAATATTCATAATACGATAATTTTTGCTTTCACTTTCCGCTTTATAACTTTATATTAATGTCGGTAAGATGAAAAGAGGCGCAAAGGTACAATTATTCTGCAGAGGGGCAAACAAACCAGAAAGTTAATGTTGACAGCTAATATTTATAAGTGGTTTCATTGAAGTGGAGTCTGAATTTATTATAAGACTTTTATTGAAGTGATGTGTAAAATCATTTATTATGTTGGTAACAGCCCTTGTGTCCTTAGTGGAATATCTTAGTGCCCTTAGTGGTTCAATTAACCTGAAAGTTAAAGACATCTAACCACTAAGGACACAAGGTTTAAAACTATATAACTATTAACATACATCGAGTTACTTGACATTTATTGCAGTACCATACCCAAATGCAAATTAAAACCTTTTATAAAATTCTTTTATAAGCTGAAAAAGAATACTCAATACTACACTTAAAACAATCATAGTTGTTATTGGAAAGTAGAATCGAAAGTTTTCTTTTTTAATCCTGATATCTCCCGGCAGATGGCCGAGCCAATTTAATTTATCATGAAAAAAATAAATGGCAACACCCATAATTAATACTATTGCTCCTGCAATAATGATATATTTTCCTGTTTCCGCATTCATGTAAAAACATTAGATTCACAACAAATATAAAGTATGCGCAGGAAATGGTTCTTTGTTGTAGTAATAACTATTATAGTTGTGTACTTATTGGGCCCTCATCCTGCTACGCCTTTGTATAACAATAAGTTACCAACTGTGCCCTCTGATGCACCAGCGCTTGAAAATTATATTAAAATCCGCGAATCCAATCATAAGTTAAAACCTGATAACCAGGCCAGAATAATATGGTATGACAGCTTAAAACAAAAAACAGAATATGCTATTGTTTACCTCCCAGGTTTTACAGCAAGCCAGGCTGAGGGTGAACCTGTGCATCGAAACACTGCCAATAAATTCGGCTGTAATCTTTATTTATCAAGACTAGCCGAGCATGGTATTGATACAACCGATGCTTTGGTTAACCTGACTGTAGATAATTACTGGCAATCGGCAGAAGATGCACTTGCTATCGGTAAGCAACTAGGTAATAAAGTGATATTAATGGGAACCAGCACCGGAGGAACTTTGGCATTGATGCTTGCTGCTGCATATCCTGAAGTAAATGTGCTGTTATTGCTTTCTCCTAACATTGCCATTAATGATCCATTCGCATTTCTTTTAAATAATCACTGGGGACTTCAGATAGCACATACCGTACTGCATGCTGAATACATAACTTCAAAAGATCAAAGAGAAATTTATAAGCAATACTGGAGCACACCTTACAGGGTAGAAGCAGCTGTTCAGTTAGAAGAATTACTTGAAACTTCTATGAAACCGGAAACTTTTAAAAAAGTAATACAGCCGGCACTCTCATTATATTACTATAAAGACAAAGTACACCAGGATAGTGTAGTAAGTGTTGCTGCTATAAAAATAATGATGGAGCAACTAGGCTCGCCTGATAATTTAAAAAGATCGGTTGCCATAACAAACGCAGATAGCCATGTGATTGGATCTTATATTAAGTCAAAAGCCGTGAAAACCGTGCAAAGCGAGATTGAAAAATTTATGATTGAAGTAGTAAGGATAAAACCTTTGAATTGAATCATAAACAGGATTGATAATAGTCCTGAATAGACCTATTGCAATCAGCAGTCAGCTATCAGGAGGAAACTTCTGTTGTATACGTTTGCTTTTGATAGCCTATAGCTGACTGCTGAAAGCAGAACGCGTCACTTAAGAATTAACTTAACACTAGTGTCATGTCAAGCATACTTTGTCGTATTAATTGCTATCAGCTGTCAGCTTTCAGCCATCAGCAGATCAAAGCGTAGTGGGTTTCCTCCTGATAGCTGACCGCTGACGGCTGATAGCCGTAATACGACGTTTTATAGTTGACATGACACTAGTACTGTAATGAAAAGTCATTATTTTCCGCTGTAATGGTAGTGGTTAATATTCCGAGGCCTTCAATTTCAATTGCTACTGTATCGTCCTTTTGAAGCCACTGTTCTGAATGGCCGGCAACCTCTTGTTTACCCATTATATTATGATTGAGATTAAGATAAGATCCCATGACAATTGAACCGGTTCCAATAATATCACCTGGCTGCAGATCCGAACCATAAGCGCAACTTTCTAAGATTTCGGCAAATGTCCATTCCATATCAGCAAGATTGGAGTTAATTAAAGGTTTGCCATTTACTTTGCATGCCATCTTAAGATTATAACTGTTTCCTCTATTGCCTTCCCTTGTGATTCTAAATGGCTCCAATTCATCCTGAGTAACTAACCATGGTCCTAAGACATTGGCGATATCCTTATTCAAAAGTTTGTCCTGTAGAATTATTTTGTTCATAATCATATAGCCGCCAATATATTGATAGGCCTCTTCTGCATTAATATTTTTGCAATGCGATGAAACAACCAGGGCAACACCCATCTCAAAGTCAAGCTCTTCAAAATGATTGGGCATGCAACTTACATCACCCGGTCCGCAAACACTATGATGATTTATAAAATGAAAAGATGCAGTTGGTTTAATATCATCCGGATATAAACCTAAGCTGTTTAACTGATCATTAAATACAAGTGCCCTTCTGCAGGAAGCAGGCAGCGGAACAGGTGAAATTAGGGTTACAGAATCAAGAGGCAAACCTAGGGTAAGTGAAATTTTCCCTTGTGTTATGGATTCATTGATAGCTTTTGCAACAGGGAAATAGTCATCCCAATAATTCAGGAACATACTCATGGTAGAAGGCAATTCAGGATGAAGGGCATCCATATTGTACAAAGTATTATCTGCAAGAATTGCTAATTGTTCCTGCCCATCTTTAATATAACTAACCATTTTCATCTGGCTAAATTAATCTGGTTGTAAATAAAATCATAAGATGAATATAATGTAACGTATCAATATATAGATTTATACTAAGCGTAATTTGAATATATTCCTCTAAAGCTATTGTAATTGTATGTATATAAATTCTATTGAAAAATTATGTGATTAAATTGTTAAAATCTTCTTATAGAATGATTATCAATAAAGGTATCTATAATATAAAATAAATGTATATTCTTTTTGCTATACGGACTTAATTGTAAAAGATAAAATAGATTAAGTTTGCAAGGTAAAAATGCTAGCATTAATTTACTGTAAATGAAATTTAATAAAATTTATAATAAAGGACAGGCAAGACTTTTCAGAAACCAGTATGTTGAAATGCTGACGAAGACACATCCTTTAGTGATCTGGGCTATGTATTTACCTTTGATTATTTATTTAGTGCTGCGCAGCTATAATAAATTCAATTTTCCTCCAATTAGTATTACTATTATTTTTCTTGCGGGAATGCTTTCCTGGACGTTTTTTGAATACCTGATGCATCGGTTCGCATTTCATTTCATTGCTGATAATTCACGGATTCAGCGTTTTGTTTATATTCTTCATGGCAATCATCATGAATATCCAAGAGATAAGGAACGTTTGTTTATGCCACCGGTTCCTAGTTTAATCATTGCTTCCTTGTTTTTCTCCCTGTTTTACTCAGTGTTAGAAACTAATGTGTTTATGTTCTTCCCGGGGTTTATATTTGGTTATCTTATGTATGGCTCCATGCATTTCGCCATACATGCCTGGAATCCACCTTACAAGTGGATGAAACCTTTATGGAGAAATCATCACCTGCACCATTACAAAAATGAACATCGGGGATTCGGTGTAAGCACCACCTTATGGGATCGTGTTTTCGGTACAATGTTCGACCTTAACAAGGAAAAGGAAGATAAGGAAAAGGTAAGAGAATTAATGCATAATTAAAGTAGTGTTAAGTTAAGCATGGAATTGCTATCAGCAATCAGCGGTTAGCTTTCAGGAGATCAAAATTAGTATGTTTCCTCCTGATAGCTGACCGCTGACGGCTGATTGCAATTTTATGATTGACACGACACTAATAGATCCAGGAGCTTACCATTTTTCATTTTCATCGATATTGATATCATCCTGGCGGAAAGCTTCGCGTGTTTTTATTTTCTGTAATTGCCTCTCAATAATAAGTTCTCCAATTAACTTGCCTGCATCTGAATCAGGATAATTCTTTAATAATTTTATCAGGTTCAATTCATTGATATCCAACCGGTATAATACAAAAATCAGTTTGTCAAAATTATTCAGGATTAAATCATTTATTCTTATGCTTAATGCTGATAACCAATGATCGTCAGTCTTATCAGTACAAGTAAAGATCAGTTCCAGTTCAATGATTTCTCTCACTTTGTTTATATGATAGTCTGTATCCATAACATGGTTTAAACTCTTTAAAATTTTTCAGCCGCGCCTAACGCAAACAACGCATAATCATATTTAACAGGATCATCCTTGTCGAACTTTTTTAAACAGGCAGTTAATTCCAGTGCTGCCTGCCAATCGATCTGAGTTCTTTGTAACAGGTGCAATCGCTTTGCGACACGCGCAACATGAACATCTATAGGACAAATAAGTTGTGCCGGGGAAATATGTTTCCAAATGCCGAAATCAACGCCCTTCTTATCTCTCCTTACCATCCACCGAAGAAACATGCTAAGCCTTTTGCAGGTTGAATGTTTAGCAGGTGAAGCAATATGCTTATGTGTTCTGGGTGGCGCGTTATCCAAAGAAAAAAAATAGTAGTAAAAACCATTTAATGCATTTTCTGTGGAGCTATCTCCGGGCTTCATGAATTTTATAAATGCTGTTTCTAAAGAATCACTTTGTGAGTAGTGGTACTGGAAGAATTCAATAAAATACAAAAGATCTGTTGCATTAAAAGTTCTGTGCTTGAATTCAACAAATTTTTTCAGATCAGTTATTTCATGATTTATTATGAAATCGTAAGGAGCATTATCCATCATCAGCATTAATTCTTTGCTTTTGTTTATTATAGTGGTACGATTTCCCCATGAAAAAATGGCTGTAAAGAATGCTGCGATTTCAATGTCCTGCTTTTTTGAAAACAAATGTGGAATACATACAGGATCATTTTTAACAAATGCAGGCTGATTGTATTCTTCCACTTTTTTGTTGAGGAATAGCAATAGTTTTTGAAAATCTTTCATATCATCGTTTGAACTATGATTTATGTGATTTTATGAATACTATGATGTCTCTCTCTCATATCTTCATAGCCCTCATAAAATCACATGAATTATAGTTCAGATTATTGTTCGATAGCGTGTTTGAGATCTTCTATCAGATCATCAGCATCTTCGATGCCTACACTTAAACGGATCAATGAATCTGACAACCCATTTTTAATCCTTTCTTCCCTGGGTATGGATGCATGCGTCATGGAAGCGGGATGGTTTATAAGAGATTCAACCCCACCAAGACTTTCAGCTAATGCAAAAATTCTTGTAGATGACAATAGCTTAAAAGCAGTTTCCATACTATCATCTTTAAGCGTACAACTCATCATCCCGCCGAAATCACGCATTTGTTTTTTTGCGATCAGGTAGCCGGGATGATCTTCAAATCCGCACCAGTAAACATGTTTAACTTTAGGATGATTTCTTAACCAGTGAGCAATGATAGTCCCATTCTCGCAATGCTGTTTCATACGCACGTGGAGTGTTTTAATGCCACGTAAAACTAAAAAGCAATCCATAGGACCAGGAACAGCTCCACAACTTTTTTGCAAAAAGTACAATTTCTCCCTGAGAGCATCATCGTTCATTACAAGGCATCCCTGAATAACATCGCTATGTCCGCCCAGGTATTTTGTAGCAGAGTGCATAACAATATCAGCACCCAGGTCTAATGGATTTTGCAGGTATGGCGAAGCAAAAGTATTATCTACACAAACCATGATGTTCTTAGGTTTCGCAATTGCTGACACCGCTTCAATATCAACAATATTCATTAACGGGTTAGTGGGTGTTTCAAGCCAGATTAATTTAGTATTGGTATTAATATATGGTTGTATGCTTTCAGTATCCTGCATATTTACATATTGAAATTTAATACCAAATTTTTCAAACACTTTAGTAAAGAGCCTGTAAGTACCTCCATACATATCATTAGCAGCTATCACTTCATCTCCCGGTTGTAACAATTTTATAACTGCATCAGTAGCAGCTACACCGCTACTGAATGCAAGCGCGTGTTTCCCATTTTCAATAATAGCATATGCCTCTTCCAAAGCTTTACGCGTAGGGTTTTGTGAACGGGCGTATTCAAAACCTTTATGTTGACCAGGTGCAGATTGAACATAGGTAGATGTTTGATAGATTGGAGTCATTATAGCACCTGTACTTGGATCAGGTTCAGCGCCGGCATGTATAAACTTAGTAGCGAGCTTCATATTATATGATTAAGATTATAGTTCTTGTAAAGATGGAGGATATTTTTTTAATGGTTGGTTGCAGGCAGGTATAAATGTTTGATTTGTTATTATTATTATTATACCATATAAAGATTTTAAATAAACAGCCGCAGAGATTTCTCGCGGCTGTTTATATTACCTTATGTTCTTATAACATTACATCAGTATTGACTACTTCTTTTTGACTGATTTTACCGGTGTTTTCATTAGCGGCTTTGTTCTAATTGTAATAGGAATACTAACGCCAGTGTTTTCCCAGGCTGCCGAAAGATTAAAACCCAAAGCTGTTTTATCAAAATAAATTGAAAGAACATCAGCAGTTTCAGGAAGCCTGTTTACAGGCACTTCCACCCTGACAAGATCTTTTTTACTATCATATTTAAAACTGCCCCAGGTATCTGTTTCAGTGTTTATGATTACAGTCCAGTTGTTTAGGGTAGGTATTGCATACAAGGTATACTTCCCTTTTGGAACCGGTTTGCCATCAAATATAACATCTTTAAAAAATTCAATTTCAGTGGCTTCATTAGCGCCCAGCCTCCACACTTTTTCATATTCTACCAGTTCCCCAAAAACTCCCCGGCCATTTCTTTGGGGACGGCTATAGATAACTCTTGCTACTAAGGGTTCAGTAATCTTATCCTGTATTTTTAAAATGGGATAATTAACCGGATAATAACTCATATCCATAGGTGATTGATCCATAGGTGGTAGCTTAGTTTGGCAGAATGCAGTAAAGGCAATGGTCATAGCTATCAAAATCGTAATACAATGCTTCATAATTTTTTTTATGGTACAAATATAACAGTTGTCATTTTCTTAGAAGTAGTTGCAAGTGATTAAAAGCAAAAGCTTTAAGTTCAGGAAAAAACACCTGATAACATTCTTTCAGTGCGATGTAGTTGTTTTCAAAAATGGCAAATGCTTTCTCTGACTCATTGATGTATTTTGCTCTTCTTGCCAGGCCCTCAAAACTTCTCCTGATTCCCTCATGGAACTGGTAATTATACAACCAGTTATGCGTTATCATAAAAGGAAGCATCCTGTTAAAATTCTCAGGTATAATATCTTTATAAGATGAGAGAACCTGGTAAGTTTCTTTAGAAAAGGCGGCCAGCGCTTCATTGTTCATAAATTGACTAGTATCTGTCGCTAAAAAGTGATCGTACATCACATCTGTAAATACTGCTGAATAAAGTCTGTATACCGGCCGGAAGAATTGTTTTGCTTTATCGGTAACAGGATGGCAATCAGTAAATTCATCAATGGCTCTGTGTAATATAATACCTTTTTGAATCTCGTTATTATAATCAAATTTCTTTTTCCCTTTTACGAAATCACTGATCATGTTTCCCACCAGAATGTCTGGTAAATGAAAAGATAAATAGGCATGAGCAAGATAATTCATAATAATTTTAAGAAATAGTTTGTAGTATGAATATAAACGAAAGCTGAATGGTAAATATTATCCTGTTGTTAACAGGGTAATCAATGGTATCATTGATCAGTTAATTGCTCTTATACAGCCACCAAAAAAACTATACTTTTGCGGATAATTAAAATTTAAATTAATATCAAAATAAAAGCATAAAAATGATTAAGGGCCCGATATCTCAATTCATTGAGCACCATTACAGACATTTTAATTCAGCCGCTTTGGTTGATGGTGCAAAAGGATATGAAAAGCATCTGCTTGAAGGTGGTAAAATGATGATTACTGTTGCTGGTGCAATGAGCACTGGTGAATTAGGGATATCATTGGCAGAAATGATCAGGCAGGATAAGGTAGATATAATCAGTTGCACGGGCGCAAATCTTGAAGAGGATATTATGAACCTGGTTGCACATTCGCATTACAGGCGGATACCTAATTACCGCGATCTTACTCCGCAGGAAGAATGGGAACTATTGGAAAAAGGATTGAACCGTGTAACGGATACCTGTATTCCTGAAGAAGAAGCCTTCAGGAAGATACAGCAGCATATAGTAAAAATCTGGAAGGATGCAGAAGCTGCAGGAGAGCGGTATTTTCCACATGAATACATGTATAAATTATTATTAAGCGGGGTAATGAAGGAGGGATATGAAATAGATGAAAAAGATAGCTGGATGATTGCTGCTGCAGAAAAAAATCTTCCGATTGTTGTTCCTGGCTGGGAAGACAGCACCATGGGTAACATCTTCGCATCTTATGTAATCAAAGGTGAGTTGAAGGCAGGTACCATGAAAAGCGGAATAGAATATATGGTCTGGCTTAGTGAATGGTACAGGAATAATTCTTCAGGTAAAGGAATTGGTTTCTTCCAGATTGGCGGTGGAATTGCTGGTGACTTTCCTATTTGTGTAGTTCCTATGATGTACCAGGATCTTGAATGGCATGATGTGCCTTTCTGGAGTTATTTTTGTCAGATAAGTGATTCCACTACTTCTTATGGATCATATTCAGGGGCTGTTCCAAATGAAAAAATAACCTGGGGTAAGCTGGATATTCACACACCTAAATTTATTGTTGAAAGCGATGCTACCATTGTGGCGCCGTTGATGTTTGCGTATATTCTCGGATGGTAGTGGTGAAGTATCAGGTATGAGGTTTCAGGTATGAGGAATAAAAAAATTTAAATGTTGATCATTTGACGTAATTGCTATTTTCATACCTCATAGCTCATACCTCATTGCAATGGAATGTCCCTCTTAAGCATCTGATCCCTGTTAGCCATCTCCCATGCGGTATAAAAAATAAGATGATCTCTTTTTTCCATGAGGTTAAAATTAATTTTATCAACGGTATCGGTAGGACGGTGATAATCGGCGTGTGTTCCATTAAAGTAAAAAATAATGGGCACTCCTTTACGGGCGAAATTGTAATGATCACTCCGGTAGTAAATGCGTTCCAGGTCTTTGGGATCATTGTATTTATAATCAAGTTCAAGATGAGAATATTTGTTATTGATCATCTCGCTGATTGGTTTAAGGTCAGAGCTTAATTTATTATCACCAATTACATATACATAGTTCGTAGAGTCGCCATAAGTACGCTTAGGATCTATCCGGCCAACCATATCAGTATTCAGGTCAACACTTGTTTTCTCCAATGGAAAAAGGGGATGATCGGTATAATACTCCGATCCCCACAAACCTTCTTCTTCTCCTGAAACAGTCATAAACACCATAGTTCTCCGGGGTCCGTTACCATCAGCTTTCGCTTTTGCAAAAGCTGTAGCCATTTCCAAAACGGAAACTGTTCCACTACCATCATCATCAGCACCATAATATATAACACCTCCTTTCCTTATACCCAAATGATCATAATGAGCGCTAAGAAAAACATACTCGTCTTTTTTGTCAGACCCTTCTATAACTGCTATAACATTACTACTGGTGCCTTTTTCATAACTAACGGAAGTATAATTAAACGCTGCTTGTTCCTTAACTGAGATATGATCTTGTAGAGAAAATGTACTTGAGCTATCTAATTTTTGAAGTAAGCTTTTTGCGATGTCCGGCTTAAATATTTTCCCAAATAAATCATGTGAAATAAACGCATAATTATTTACAGCACCTGTATCATTTTTGTGCGGTAGATAGGGCCCGGTTAAACGCTGGACTTTAGCCATATTTGAATCAACGGTTACCATTCCCCTTGATATAACAAAAACACCTGCAGCTCCTTTATTATAGGCTTCCTGAACTTTACGTGTTAATGACCATGCAGATAGCGAAGGATTCCCATTTATGGTTCTAATATTTTTTGAAGATGGAAGGCCGGTTGCCAGTACCACGATAGCACCTTCAATGTTCAGCTGATCATAATCGTTATACAACGAATCACTAATGCCATAACCACCAAAAATTATTGATCCTGATTCTATCTGCCGGTTTTTGTTTGTTCTTGCATACATTATAAAGTCTTTGCCATATACATATTCTTGTTTGCCAATCTTAATAGTACTAAACACCATACTATCCTCCATAAGAGAATACTTTTGTTGATAAGAGCCGGCATTTCCTGGCAATAGATTCAACGACCTGAAATATGTTTCTATATAAGTGGCTGCCTTTCTCTGACCTTCAGAAGCAGTTTCCCTTCCTTCCATTTCAGGACCAGCCACTATGCTAAGATGTTTTTTAAGATCCGATGCAGTTATAATTGCCGCATACTTTTGAGGATTGGTTTGAGCAGTTACACAGGTGGCAATTATAATAAACAATGACACAGCTATTGATTTCAACATAGATATTTGAATTTAAGAGTAGAGTATTACATCTAAAGCTATGTTTAGCATAACCATTCAATTTTTAATACTATTTAATAAACGAGGAATATTTTTTAGCTCCATTCCTTATCTTCTTCTTTCTTAAGATCTCTTACAACCCTGGCGGATATCCAGATACTTATTTCATACAACAATAATAATGGAATGGTAACAATCATCTGACTTACAACATCGGGTGGAGTAATGACTGCTGCAATAACTAATATGATTACAAATGCGTATTTTCTGTTAGAACGAAGAAATAACGGGGTTAATAATCCAACTTTCGAGAAAAAATAAACAACCAGCGGTAATTGGAAAACTATACCAGAGCCTAAAACCAACGATACAATATTATCAATATAATCACTTACAGTAAAAGTATTTGCAATAAGCGGATCAAGTGTATAGGAAGCGAAGAAATTTACTGTATAAGGAGCAATAAGATAATAGCCGAAACCTACTCCCAGAAAAAATAATACAGATACCCAGAAGATGACGCCTCTTGTTTTTTGCTGCTCTTTATCTGTAAGTGCAGGTTTGGTAAAACGCCAGAATTCCCAAAAAATATATGGAAAAACCAGTATAAATCCACCAACCATTGCAATGGTAAAACTCATCATGAACTGGCTGCTCATTTCAGTACTGATCAGCTTAAGGTTAACCTCATCAAGGCACATGGATTTGCCAAGACCAATAGCGTGACTTATTTTGCATAATAACTTATAAGTTATAAAATCTTTATGCGCCGGACCCATTACTATACTCCTAAAGAAAAAATCCATGTTTACAAACACCGTAATTCCTCCTACCAACAGGGCGATTACAGAACGCATAATATGCCAGCGCAATTCCTCCAGGTGATCAATAAACGACATTTCAGCCTTCTCCGGGGAATTCTTAAAGAATTTTGTAAGTGACATTTTTTTAGTTAAGGCGGCAAAAATATTATTTATTGTGGATGATCCGCCTGTAATTTACGTGTTATAGTGCTATAACGATTTGTTAATGTAAAACCGGAACAAAGTTAACAGCTGTAATCCGGAATATGCAGGTTGATATATAAATTATCAAAGGATGTAGTATTACATTCGCTTTGATTGGCTAAGCTAATTATTTTAAAATTTTCATTTTTACCATTTCTATTCTTGTATCACTTACGCTCATTATATCGAATTCATAGTCGCCAATAATAATGCGTTCTTTAATTTTAGGAATGGTTTCATGTTTATGAATGATAAAACCCGATAATGTTTCTGATTCCGTAGAGGGTAAGTCAAGTTCATATTTTTCGTTCAGGTAATCCAATTCCAGGCGGCCTGAAAATATGTATTCTTCATCCGATAGTTTTTTTTCTTCAAAGTCTTCAGTATCGTATTCATCTTTTATTTCTCCGAATATTTCTTCCAGCAGGTCTTCCATGGTAACTATACCTGCGGTTCCACCGAATTCATCCACTACCCAGGCAATGCTTTTTCTCTCTTTTGAAAATTTAGAGATCAGTCCGGTAGCACTCATGCTTTCAGGAACAGCAGGAATAGGTAATAACATTGACTTCACGTTTGTAGGATGTTTAAACAGGTCTAACTGGTGTATATAACCGAGGATGTGGTCAATATTACCTTCATAAACCAGCAACTTACTTAATTGAGTATCAATAAATTTACGGTGTACTGCTTCCATGTCAACAGAAATATCTATGCCCACTATTTCTTTGCGTGGCACCAGGCATTTACGGATTTTTACATTGGTAAGTGACAATGCATTTTCAAATAGTTCAGTGTTCAGGTCCTGGTTGTCTGGGTGCTGTTCCCGAGTCTGCTGAAAAAAATGCTCAAGGTCAGCTCTTGAAAAAGCATCTTTCTTTTCATCTACACGTACATTAAAAAGATATTTAAGAATTCCTTCTGCTACGTAAACAAAAGCTCCTGCTACAGGATTAAAAATTTTATAAAAAAAGTTAGTAATGGATGAAATTATTCCATTTAAGATCAACTCGCTCTTTGCCCTCCAGAATGCTTTGGGTAAAAACTCTCCGAATAATAAGATAATAAAGGTTGATGTTAGGGTTTCAAAGAGTAGCCTGATAAAATCAACATACGGATCAGGTATTTTCTGCTTGGTTCTGAGCCATTCCCATATTGGTTGCAGCATTTCTCCTACCAGTAAACCATAAATAACCAGGAAAAGATGAAGGCCAATCAGGGTGCCGCCAATAAATTTAGAAGGCTCATCCAGGAAGTCAGACAAGAGGACACCACTGCGGCGACCTTGTTTCTTTTTTAATTCAACGGTGAGTTTATTAACGCTTATAAAAGCTATTTGTATACCTACAAAAAAACCAACCAATAAAATAGATAAAACAATATAGCCTATAGTATTCCAGTTGATCATAGCGATACGAATGTAATTAAAAAAATATAAAGAAGATATATTTCAAATGGCTGTTTTAGTTTGAGGTAATATAAGCCATTTGTATAATTATTTTATTACTATTCAAACCTTAATTGAGGTAACTCAGGAAATATTCAATGCCGATCAATGTTGTTGACTTAAGAAGTTAGTTGTGTTCATTCGTATTTGAATTACAATTTTGTTAGAGGTCTTAGAGTCCCTTGTGGGAATTCCTTTGTGTTCCTTGTGGTTAAAAAACTCTTAGAATCATAGACCGTATTTAACCACAATGGACACAAAGGAATTCCCACAAGGGTCACAATGAATGCCTGCTACATACGAAATCCTTAAGCTAACGACACAATGCTCAATATTCAATGTTCAACAGGTTGAAATATCTAAAAACTTTCGTCCTGTTCTTTATTGGGTATTCAAAGTTGATCGTAGAGTATTGAATATTTATAAAGTTTAAACTTTGTAAAATAAGTGCAAGTCAGATTTGTAAAAATTGTTCTACCGCTTCACTGGCTTCCTTGCAGGCATGTTCCAGATCATTATTAATTATAGTTTTATGAAAGTGATGTTTGAAAGATATTTCATAAGCGGCTTTATTCACTCTGGCGTGAAGTGTTTCGATACTTTCAGTTCCGCGGCTTTCAAGCCGGCGTTTTAATTCATCCACGGAAGGCGGTTCAATAAACATTGAAAAAGAATTTTCTAAATATTGTTGCTGAACATGAATAGCGCCTTTAACATCAATGTCAAGAATGGGTACTTGTTCATTTTGCCAGATACGGTTAAATTCACTTTTTAAAGTACCATAGTACTTTCCTTCATACACCATTTCCCATTCTACGAATTCATTGTCTTTTATTTTTTTATTAAATTCTTCTATTGACATGAAATAATAATCCATACCATTCTTTTCATTGTCTCGTGGAAGGCGGGTGGCTGCTGAAACAGAAAATGCCAGTTGCGCATACTTTTGAAGAAGAAATCTGGTGATAGAAGTTTTTCCAGCCCCTGAGGGTGCGGTAAGAATGATAATTTTATTGGTATAATTTACCATCATCGGCTTTTTGAATTGGTAGCAAAGAAAGGGAAAAATCAGGTATGAGGTATCAGGTATGAGGTGTGAGGTGTGAGCAACAACCCCGAAGGGGTGATATGATTATAGAAAGAATATATTGTTAAAAGCAAACCCTGAAAGGGTGACATGATTGCTTGCTGCAATGAATCATGCCACCCTTTCAGGGTTCTGTACAAACTTGATAATGCCTCCTATAATCATATCACCCCTTCGGGGTTTATACCTCTTACCTGATACCTGATACCTCATACCTGATACCTAAACTCTTGTAATATCAGCACCAAGCTTCTTCAGCCTCTTATCAATATACTGGTATCCCCGGTCAATTTGTTCGATGTTTTGAATGATGCTTTTCCCGGATGCGTTCAATGCTGCGATTAAAAGTGCAACACCTGCACGGATGTCGGGGCTGCTCATTGTTATTCCCCGAAGGTGCTGCTCACGGCCAAGACCAATAACAGCAGCCCGGTGCGGATCACATAAAATAATTTGTGCACCCATATCAATAAGCTTATCAACAAAAAATAACCTGCTTTCAAACATCTTCTGATGTACCAATACGCTGCCTCTTGCCTGGGTGGCAACTACAAGAATGATACTGAGCAGGTCAGGTGTAAAACCAGGCCATGGATGATCATAAATTGTCAGCACAGATCCGTCCATAAAAGTTTGTATCTCGTAAACTTCCTGTTCCGGGATATGAATATCATCCCCGATGAATTCCATTTGAATACCTAGCTGCTTAAACTTTTCAGGAATTACACCAAGGTGATCAAGACCTGCATTTTTAATGGTAATATCGCTTTGAGTCATAGCTGCAAGTCCGATAAATGACCCAACTTCAATCATGTCCGGCAACATTTCATGATATGTTCCACTTAAATAATTGCCGCCTTCAATTACAACCATGTTGCTGCTTACTCCGCTGATATTTGCGCCCATACGGATCAGCATTTTACAGAGTTGTTGTACATAAGGCTCGCAGGCAGCATTATAAATTGTAGTAGTGCCTTCAGCCATTACAGCGGCCATAAGAATGTTCGCGGTGCCTGTAACTGATGGCTCATCAAGCACTATAAAAGCGCCTTTTAATTTTGATGTGGTTAAATGAAAAAAACCATCCCCGGAATGATAACCAAAATCCACTCCTAATTTTTCAAAGCCTTTGATATGTGTATCAAGATTTCTCCGTCCAATTTTATCACCCCCGGGTTTTGGAATGAATGCTTTTTTAAATCTAGCTAACAGGGGTCCGGCTAACATTACCGATCCTCTTAAACGGCCGCTTTTATTTTTGTAAGCCTCACTATGTAGATAGTCAATATTTACATTATCAGCCTGAAAGATACAGGTATCACGTTTTGGACGTTCCACTGAAACATTCATATCTTCCAGCAATTCTATTAAAAGGTTTACATCTAATATATCAGGTATATTAGTGATGGTCATTTTTTCAGAGGTTAATAATACAGCACTTATAATTTGAAGTGCTTCATTTTTTGCACCCTGTGGAACAATTTCACCCTTTAATCTTTTGCCGCCTATAACTTCAAAGCATTGAGCCATAAATTTTTACTTTACATGTAGCAATATAAAAGTAAACCCCGGCCAACATTATGTTACCAGGGTTGATCAATCTTAATGATAATTATTAATGGTTAATTGTTAATGATTAATTGTTAATGATTAACGGATAGTGGTTAAGGTTATAATGCACATGAAATATCAAAGCTTACCGTTAACCATTAATAATTAACAATTAAAAACGCTTTTTGAATTTATTATTGCCGTTGTTACTATTATTATTACTATTATTTCGGTTGAGGCCCCCACTACCGTTTCGATTGTCGCGGCTATCACGATTATCGCGGCTATCATTACTTCTGTTACTGCGGGGTTGAAATTTTTGATTGCGCTTATTGCGATAATCGCCATAACTACCCCTGCTATCCCTGTCCCTGTTTTCATTCGGGCGGTAACTTTTAACATAGGGTGTATTGGTAAATTCCAGTTGTCCTTCAGTTAAAATAGACAGTTCACTTTGAATGGCATCATCATGAACGGTTTCTTTATGCCAGTTGTTATAAGCGAGCTTCATGTAATAAGCAACAGCATTGGCAAACCCATTTCTTTTTTCGGGATTATCCTCCTTCAAAGCCTTGTTGATTATCAATTCAAGGTTCTTGCCCAGATGCGAAAATCTTGGATATCTTTTCGGATACTTTAACTGCATAGGACCTGCCTTTAAAGTTTCCCTGGTAGGGATAGGGTAAGGTGAATCTATAGTCAGTTTAAAATCCGATATCAGAAAAAGATGATCCCACAATTTGTGCCTGAAGTCCTCAACATTTTTCAGGTGAGGATTTAAAAAGCCCATTAATTCAATTACAGCATAGGCATTTTTCTGACGTTTTTCTTCGTCCTCAATTGTCATGAGATATTCAATCATCTTTTGAATATGGCGGCCATATTCTTTCATCATCAGATGATTTCTAGTGGTATTATATTCCATCAACACAATAATTATAAGTATTTATTAGATCAAAAGTAATAAAGTCTTACCCAAATAAAGAAAAAAGAGCATAATAAGCAATTTACCTATAGTTGCGGCTCAGGTAAACTGATAGCAATTTACCTTTATCTTCCATTATGAGAATAGTATTTGACATCCATGAGGCACCGGAAGCATATTTGTCTGCATCCAGTAATTTTTTAACAGAGCTGATAATAGAAATGGCGGGAAGGTACAGTCATCATTCTTTTATTTATTTAGTTCATGAACGTTTACAGAAGACCTGCAATTTGCCGGATAATATTTCCATTCATTATCCAAACAAGGTCTTGTTAAAATGGTTGGGTAAAAGATTCTGGTATAAGTATTTTTTGATAAAAGAATTAAGCAATTTAAAAGCGGATCTTTATGTAACTGCTGATAACCTGTTTCTAAATAAAACAGGCATTCGTGTTTTGCTGTTTTTAATTCATGGAACTGAAATTTTGCAGGATAAAGCTCTAAGTAAAAAGAATATGTCAGGTACTAAAATGCTTGTTAATGCCATACGAAAAGCTGACACAATCATAACATTTTCGGTTAACGACCAGCAGATAGTCCAAATGCAATCACCAAAGCCGAAGGCTAAAATAGAATTATTTTTACCCCGGCCGGTTGAAATTCCTGAATTAAAATGGACAGAAAAGGAAATGGTTAAAAATGATTTTGCGGGAGGTGTAGAATACTTTTTGTTTGCTGGTGATTTGCATGAACGCTACGATTTGATAGTATTACTAAAAGCTTTTTCTTTATTCAAAAAATGGCAACATTCGAACATGCGATTAATAATTGCAGGAAATAAAACTACCTGGACGGAAGAATTTTCAAAGCAATTAGCATCATTTAAATACCGGAATGATGTGGAATTAATGGTCAATCCATCAAAAGAAACGCTTCAGAAAATAATAGCAGGTGCCTATGCTTTTGTTTACCCGGCAGCATACGATAATTTTCCTATTAGTATTTTACAGGCGATGCAAGTCGGAGTTCCGGTAATTAGCTTCCCCATACAAGTTTGTAAAGAATGGTGTGCAAATACAGTAATGTATCCGGAAACCAACGATGCATCAGGGTTTGCCAAAAGCATGCAGTTGATTTATAAAGATGAAAGATTAAGGTCGGATTTCATAGATGCTGCAAAAACACACCTGGCAAACCGGGAACAAAATGACTTGGCAGAAACCTGCATGAACTTTTTTGAGGAAACTATAGCAAAATAAATCGTAGTAACTTTGCACCAACATATAATTATGCAACAATCAACAATAACAATAAATGTAATGCTGGATGAGGATAAAGTTCCTGTTCAGATTAACTGGAAGGCAAGTGACAGTACCGCAGATATGGCTCAAAGAGCAAAAGCAATGATGCTGGCTTTTTGGGATAGCACTGATAAATCCGCCCTGCGTATAGATCTTTGGACCAGCGATATGATGGTAGATGAAATGGGAGATTTTTTTTATCAGACTTTTATGACGATGGCGGATACGTACAATCGTGCAACCCGTCATAATGAATTGGTAGATGAAATGAAACAATTTGCAAAAACTTTTTACACGAAGTTTAGGGAACAGCAATTGAAAGAGAGTAAGGCTTGAGGTAATGATTAATTATTAATGATTAACGGAAAATGATTGATTGTATTAGTTATAGTAAACGATTGAGTAGTGTCTAGCTTATCTTACATTTACCGTTAATAATTAACAATTAATAATTAACCATTAACCATTTAGTTTTATGGATTTAGAACAAACTATTAATGCAGAAATTAAAACAGCAATGCTTGCAAAAGATGAAAAAACGCTTAGATCTGCACGGGCTATCAAAGCAGCTATTATTATAGCAAAAACTGCTGAAGGTGCAGGTGGTGAATTGAAAGAGGCTGACGAAGTGAAGCTATTGCAGAAACTGGTAAAACAACGCAAAGATTCGCTAGGTATTTATCAGCAGCAAAATCGTGCAGACCTCGCAAAAGTGGAACAGGATGAAATTGAAGTGATTGAAAGATTTTTACCAAAGCAGCTAAATGCGGATGAATTAAAACAACACCTTATAAAAATTATTGAGGAAGTTGGAGCACGTTCACCCTCAGACCTGGGAAAGGTGATGGGTGTTGCAAGCAAACAACTAGCCGGCCTTGCAGATGGTAAAGCTATCAGCGCTGCTGTGAAAGGATTATTAGCAGGATAATAAAATGTTCAATAAAGAACGGCCTCTGAATCTTGCTTGAACGTTAAGTATTAATATTGTTTTAAATATTATCGGACTTCTATTTGCAAATGGCTTTCAGTGTCGTGTCGACCTTAATTTGTCACTTTTGCTATCAGCCGTCAACCGTCAGCAATCAGGAGGAAACATAGCAGGCAGTGATCTCCTGATCGCTGACGGCTGATAGCAACATTTACAAACATTTTATGCTTGACACATTAGTAACAATTAGTAATTAACTCAAGTTGCTAGTTAAGAAGAAAAGAAGTGAGCATTAATAAATGATAATTTTGAGTTACCACACTTAAAATTCAGATACAATGCTCACAGAGAATAAAATTATAGGTATTTATTGTATT
>JAABUS010000824.1_pt1 | contig 74024 bp, 2 predicted proteins | sample 5560161 | NCBI WGS metagenome assembly JAABUS01 (sample SAMN10711885, study PRJNA513376) | rock metagenome | isolation source: Antarctica rocks | place: Antarctica: Victoria Land, Trio Nunatak nord | collected 2016-01-04
TAGAATAGACTTCGAATTAAATAATTAAATAATTAGAATAAATAATTAATAGAAGTAAAATATATTATATTTATATATATTTAAATTATGAAAGATATTAATATTATAGTATATTTAATAAATATATAATTAATAAATTTTATAACTTTATTATATATTCTTTACTAAGTCTTATCGCCCCCGTAATCTCCTTGCGGAGATAGCGACCCTCTAGTCTACTGTAAGGTACTTGCCGCTTTCCAGCGCTAATACACCTGGTCTTTCACCTACTGACGACCACAAGCAACGGTTTATGGCGGCGAGAAAAAGACTTAAGAAGGCGAGCCTTGGGGTTTTACGCTTGCCATCAGCCGTTACTCCTACTCCTCCGCTCTGAGATAACGCTTCAGCTGCCAGAAGGAAGGGTGATAGAGCGTTAAGGAGGATACCCACCAAAATTGCGAGTCTCAACGCAGCCTTTCCGCCCTCTTCACTTTTTGTCTACTCTTGTCTGAACGAGAAAGCGCGCCAATGCCGGGTCTAGATGCTTTCCTGGTGCGTTTTTGTGTCTCTGTAGAATTGCTTATGAGGCTGAGAGAGCACAAGGCTAAGCGCTAGCACCGAGGATCTGCATGAGCTTGCATGGGTAGAAAAGCCAGCATGTTGCTCAGTCTCAACCGCCTAATCACACATGCGCACATCACACCAGGTATGTGATCGAGACTTGTCTCATCTGTTAATTTCGTGCGAGGGCTTTGCCCATCGGTAGACCACCGAATCCGGCCACTCTAACACCAGCAAGCGGATAACAAACAACATTAGAAGTTCCACGTGACTGGCGTTTAAAACAGGAGTCTGTTTTCCTAGGTAAGAGGTATAGTTCTACGTTAATATCGTCGTTACTATTATTTAACAAGGAGTTAATATAATAGTATATAATATAAAAGATATTAATTATTCTATAGAGGATTTAGCCCTGTATCGGTAAATCCGGAAAATTAATTCTATTTAATTACTATTTAATCGGTATATTTTACGTATTTTATAACCTTAGTAAATCTTAGCGCTAAAATTATAAAATAAGAGTTAAAATCTACGCGGGAGAGTTAAATTTAGTCCTAAATAACTTTATAATCTTATAGAGTAACACTAGTAAAAGTCTAATTGAAAATTCGGAATTTAAATAAAATAATATTTAGTTAAAGATTTATATTCTTATATATAGGCTCTAGTCTAGATACTATAAAAATTTAAAGTTAAAAAAAAAAATTATTTAATTATTATTTAATCGCTATTTAATTAATATATAATATATTTAGAATACGGGATATTTAGGTAATATCGACGGAATAAAATACCCGAAACCTATTGGAATAAACTAGGAAATAACTAGGATAGAGATATAGAAAATAATATAATACTTAACTACCGATAAAGTATTAGAAATAACTAGAATCCCGAACTAATTCCTAAGAACTATAATAGAAACGAAAATAATAAACGTTATTATTTATTTATTCTAAATTTATTTTAAATAGAGATATTACCTAAAGTATTTTAAAGAAACTAATATAGTAATTTTAAAAAAATCGAAGAAAGGCGATTATTTAAAGTTAAAGTTATATAAGTTTATTATACTCCTCGATATATTTAATAAGACGCTAGAAGTAGTTATCTCTAGAAAGTTAAATAATATAACGGAGGAGTATAAACTACTATTATTATAATAAATAAAAACTAGATAAAAGTATTTAATAGAAACCGCGGTAGAGACTTTTATAAATATAGTATATATACTATATAAAACTATAGTAAAAACGGGAGGGAAAAGATAGTAAACCTATTATTATTAAATATAACGAGATTTAGTATTCGATAATATTTTATATAAAAGACTATTATATAATCTATAAATAAAAAATATACCGAGCCTAATTATTAATTAGATAATAAGTTTTCTATCGGATAAAGTTATATCTATAATATTTAGAAGAAGAACGAGTATAGTAGAGAAAATAATAACGGGTATTTTATAAAAATTTCTTATTTTACCGGTATTCTTTTTATTCTTTAATATATTACTAATCGAGGAGTATATTAAAATAAACTTATTAATATAGGTCGGAATATTTATAAACGACGTCTATTTACTCGCTTATAACGAGAGTATAGAGAAGAATTATATAAATTTAAAATAAACCTACGATATTTATTTAAAATAAATAATTATTTATAAAGTATCTTTTACCCCCTAAAAATACGAGCTAGTCTATATATCTCGAACGTCGAAGAAGTTTAATATAGAAATAATAATAAATTTTAGGAATATAATTATTAAATCTAGAGCGAGTATTAAAGTCTTAGGACTATATATTAATTTAAAATTAAAATAAGAATTATACCTAGCCTAGATTAAAACTAGGGCGACTAATTAAAGCCGCGTTATAAAATATCTAGTTAATTCGATATAAGACGCTACCTTCGCGAAATATAAAATAGTATATAATATAGTAGTTAGATTAATATTAATATTTACGGCTCCGATATAATATTAACTAAAGAGAACGACGGAGGCTATAAAGAGATATATTAAAAAACTAATAATTATCTAGAATAATTATTTTAGGACGGTCCTAGGAGTATTTAAAACTACTTTAATTCTAGTATTTAAAACTAAATTAGTAATCGCGCTAATCGACCTCTAGTTAAACCGCTTAATAATACAATATTAAATAAATTAAGAGACCTATTTAATTACGTTTATAAGAAATATAAAAATCTAGAGTAAACTCTAGCGTAAAAGAGGTAAATAATAATAAATACCTCCGATATTAATAACGGAAAAAAAGACCTAGGTACTTCGCGCTTTAAGATTTAAAAAATAATATAAAGTAACTATAATTATAAAGAGGAGGAAAAACTAAATAAACTTAATTAAAAACGTCGAAGAATATTAAGATATTAAGATTATCGATTAAAGAGTAAAAAATTAGGCCCGCTAGTAATAATTAAATAAATAAGAGAGTTATAAAAAAACGATTTTTATATAAATTATTAACCCGGTTTAAAAGAGGGATTTATTCGAGGACTAGTTCGATTATTATAATTAATTAAGAAAGTCTAAAAACTTTAGAATAATATAATTAAAATATAATAAAATCGGATTAAATAAATTTCTATATCGAATAAAAGTATTTATAGTCTATAGCGCTAGCTATTAATATAAATAAAAGAAATAGAGTATAAAATATATATTAATATTTTACCCGGAACTAGCTAGCGATAAAGCGGAGTTAATAGAAGAAATAAATATATATAATTTTAAAAAGGTATTAATATAGATCTAAAATATATATATAACTACCTAGTAAATAATAAAAACGGGATAACTCGGCTAATTCTCTTTTATTAAAGAATAATTAATATAATTTAATTTATTATTTAGACCCAACGATATATTTAGACCTATAAAAAAGAGGGGAAAAAAGAAGAAACTACCGGCCGGAGGGCCGTAGGTATCGATTATTTAATAAATTTATAATAAAATAACCTATAGACCTATAAAATAAATAAATAAAATTAAAGAGACTAAAGTAGAAAGAAAATAGAGAGAAGGATAAATAATATTTTAAAATAATTATAATTATCGGCTACTAACTAGTAAAAAGAGGAAATAAATTATCGATAAATTAAAGTTTTTAACTAACGAGGTTTCTTTAACGGCTAGTAGGCGCCGCTAGTAACTTTACTAGAGAAATATTCGCGGAACTCCCTTATTAATAAAGTAGTTTTACTAGAGTAAGTATATAAATTAATTAATTAATTAATATAGGATATAAATAAATATATATTTCTAATATCTTATATATTTCCGATATAAAATACCTAAAAATCGGGGTTTCCGGAGTTATCGATATAATATACTAGAATCCTAGTATTACTTTAATCTCGATAAAGTTAGTAGTATAATTTAGCCCGCCGTATTAATAAATATTTATAATAATACTCCTATTAAAGTCTAACCCGTAATAGATAACTTTATAAAAAAAAAGAGGGGGAAATAAAATAATTTACGAAATTACTTTATATAAATATGAAATAATAATAAGTAGAAATTTAAATAAGTTATTATAATATTATTTTATTTATAATTACGATTTCCGATTATAGTATTTATTATTTTAATTTATATCGATATTCGAGTAACTAGGATATTTAGTTTAAATAATATTTACTAAGAATATACGTGAAGATTATATAATAAAAGTAATTATTATTATTATTAAACTTTAAATCTACGTAAAGTAAAATTACTTTATTTATTTTTAAATTAATAAGTATTTTAATCGAGATTAGAGATAAATTCTATAATAACGACGTTAGTTATAATTATAGTAAATATATTAAAAGTATTTTCAATAACTAAGTTTATAATATTAACTTTGACTCTAATTTTAAATATTTAATTTAATTACTTTAACGGTTTTTAAAAACTCGTTAAACGAGAAATAATAATAGAAAGTTTTTCGATTAAAAACCTTCGGTCTCTTATTTTAATTTAGTCTATATATCGATTTTTATTTTAATATCAACTAAGAATATTAATAAAGTAGATTTAGAAAATATATTTTTCTTTAATAATATATATTTAAGAAGGGAGTTTTCATAGCGAAGTATTAAATATTTATTAATTATTAAACAATAACTTTATCAAAGACTTTCAAAAGTTTCTTTATATTATTTAATTATAATCTTTAATTATTTAATATATTCGATTTATTATTCTTCAGAAATAGTCTATACTTCACGGTTTCTTTATTTATATTCTTTCGATATTATTTTTAAATTAAGGTATTTAAGATATATAAAATAATATAAAAATAAATAAAAAACTTAATGAAATATTAGTAAGTCCGGAAAAATAATTCTTATTAATTACTATTTAATCGGTATTTTTTGCGTATTTTATAGTCTTAATCAATCTTAATACTAAGATTATAAAGTTAGAGTTAGATTTTATATAAAAGATTTAAATTTAATTCTAAAAGTAATTTTATTACTTTATAAAGAAATTTAATTAAAATTTCGGAATTGAGGTTAAAAATTAATCTACTAATTTCTTTATATTATTATATAAGAGAACTAGTCTAGATATTAATAAAAATTAAAATTAAAAAACAAAGTTATTTAATCGCTATTTAATTATTATATCGATAATTTAGAAAACCTTGATTTCTACGTATTTTATACCGAAAATATATAAAATACTAGAAATGCGTATCTATTTAGGTCCCGTATTCTAATTATATTATATACTAATTAAGTAATAATTCTATACCGATTCTATAACTTTTTTTTTTGATTTCAACTTTTAAAAGTATCTAGACTAGGGTTCTAATATAAGAATATCTTTTACTAAATCTATATTTAGCCTAGATTTCGAATTTTTATTAAATTTTCACTAGTATTACCTTATAGGGCGATAAAGTTATTTTTAAAATTAAGTCTAACTCTCTCGCGTAGACCTTAACTTTAACTTTATTATTTTAGTACTAAGATTTACTAAAATTATAAAATACGTATTATATACTAATTAAATAGCGATTAAATAGAATTATTTTTCCGGATTTACCGATATATTTAATCGATATATAATATATAAAATATAAATAAATATATATTTCTAATAGTTTACGTATAAAATATATAGAAATCGAGGTTTCTAGAGTTATTAATATATTATCTAAAATAGTACCTCTATATAAGAATATATATTTTTAATAAATTTTTTTTAGTCTAGATTCCGAATATTTAATTAAATTTCTATTAATATTATTTTATAGGGTTATAAAACTAATTTTAGAATTAAATTCAATATTTTTATATAAATTTTAACTCTAATTTTAGAATTTTAGCGCTAAGATTTATTAAAACTACAAAATACGTAAAATATATTAATTAAATAATATTTAAATAGAATTATTTTTCCGAATTTACTTATTAAGGCTCTCTGTTTAATATTTTAATATAATGTCGATAGGACCTAGATTATTACTCTTAGAGAAAAGTATTAAGAATTAGTAAATAGTAGTTTTTATATAAATAATTAAATATAACTAGATAAATTTAACGAGTTTAATTACTAATTTAATAAATATATATATTTAGAATCTATAATTAAGAGTTTTAAAGGAAATTAAATACGAAGTTTTTATTTATTAAAGAAATATATTATTTATATAATAAAAGAAAATCGTATTAAAAGTTATATACTCTATATATTTATTTTTATAAATATAATAAGCGTAACTATATTTATAATATTTATTATATTAAATAAAGTAAATATTCTTTATAGTATTACTATTCCTCGTATATTTTATTAAAATAATAAATTATAGTATCATTCCTCTCTCCGCTAAACTTTTATCTCGAAAGTATTTTACTTTTATATTATATTACCCCGTCGAGTTAATTTTCGTAATTTAATTATCTATTATAAAGAATTATTAGATAATTTAGGAGATATTAGCCTCGTAATATATTTTTATAAAAATTATATAAAAAGTTCGAAGAGTTATCTAGTTAAGGAGTCGTCGGAGAAATTTTAAAAAATAAATTTATTTAAAACGAGATTATAATCTCGTTATTTCGCTATTAATATTACGAAGAATCCGTAATAAGTATTTAAAGATAAGAAGAGAAATTCGTAAAACTTATATAAAATTAGCCGAGTAATACGCGAAAATAAATTATTTTAAATAATAGTTAAAATTTTTAGGAGATAAAAAAGAAGGATTAATAATAATAAAATAAATAAATATCGCGGAGTTAAAGAAGGAGGAGAGAATAATATCTATTATTATTAATTCGGGAGACTTTTTCTTTAATATCTCCTCCGAGTAGTTTTAATTATTTATTAATCTCGATTAATTAAATATTATTTATTCCTCCTCCGATTTTAATAGAACTTATTAAAAAGCTATTAATAATTAGTAAAATTAATATTAATATTTAATATATTCTTTAAATTATTATATTTATTCTATTTAATAAAATATTTTTAATTTATATAATTAAATTCCAGGATCCTCTCGACCTTAAATTCTATCTCTTCTTTAATATAAAAATAAAAGATATTTTATAAAGATATTAAAAAATCTACTAATTTTAATAAAGAGATATAGAATATTAAATATACTTTAGTATTACGCTACGGAATAAGGAAGGGAAGGGAAAGGAATAATCCTCGCTCCCTTCTCTTCTAGTAGGGAAGGGAGCGGAAGGGAAGGAATAGGGATTATTAAAAAAGGAAAGAGATTACCTATTATTCCTTTCCTCCTTTCTTAAATAGGGCTAATAATATAAATAAACTTAAATATCTACCTAATATACTTACTAGTTATATTAATCTTTATCTATATCGCGATTAATAATAGATATTAATATACTTTAAGTCTTTAAAATACGTCTTAAATTAATAGAAAGAGGGTTTATTTTAATACTACCGTAGTGAAATAAACACTTTATAAAGAAGGATATATATTTATAAATTTAATTAATACTAGTTAATATACGTTAAATTTTTCGAATAAAAGTATACTACTTAATTAAAGTGAATTATAGAATTTAATATAGAATTTATTATATACTAGCTACGTAGTATTTATATATAAAGATCGTTAAAGTTATTTATATTTAATAACGTTATTACTCGTTAGATTTATTACTAGCGCCGCGTTAGTAACGGCTCTTTAAAACGCCTCCGCTTTTCCTTTATTTCTAAATTTAACGAACTACCTATTTTATAAATAACTTCGTTAAATTATTTAACTCCTTTACTATTTAATTATTTAATTATCGGTCCTTATATTATTATATTTAATTCGGTAGTAAACCCTATTTATTTATTACTAGATTATATAACTCCTATTATTAATAACTTTTAAGTAAGATTTTAGATCGACGTCTTAATCTAAATAATATAAAGATTAGTATAAATAACTAGGTTAGTATCTACGGCCTTTCTTTATAATAAAGCTCTTTATAATAACGATTAATACGTTATAAAGAAGAATAATCTAAAGTCTAAATAAATAATAAACTATAGTTAAAGAAGAAGAAACGCGAGACTAATTAATATCTAGATACGACTTCGGCTTAATATTAAATTATAAGTTATCGGAAACGTTAATTTTATATACCTAATATAAATAATTAATATTAATAGTTAATAGAATAAATCCTCTCGGAAATTCTATATCACGAAGAGGCTAGAGAGGGCGTATATTAAGTTTATAACCGAAAAGAAAAATCGAAGAATAACTTTCTAGGAACCTTAATATAATAAAATTAAGAAAATATCTTTTATTATTATTAAAGATAGACGCCGTTATTAAATACGTAAAAATTATAAATATAAAAGTAGTTTAGCGAGCCTAAAAGAAAGTGAAAAATTAATAAAAATAGGACGTTCTTTTAGAATAAGAATAATAGAGATTACTAAAGTAGGCTAAGATCTAAACAATTAATAAAAAGTTTATATTAATCTTTATACTAACGTATCCTATTTAAAGCGGATACCGTTAATATATAATAGGATTACTACGGGTAAATATAAGTAGGTTATTACCTAGGTAAACGGGGTTTCGTTAATTAAAGAAATAATAATTAACGATAATAAGGATATAGATTAGGTCGATAAATAACCGTTAAAGAATATTGATAATTCTTTAAATATTAGTAATTATATTCTTAAAATACGTTAATAATTAGATTAAAACGAAATTTATAACGTTTAAGGCGAAAATAAAAAGTAAACCGAGATTTATAATATTTAGACTTTACTTAATCTATAGGTAAAATCCGGGGACCGATCGGTTTATAATATTATTAAAGGATACTAGATTATAATATTTAAATTACTCCGCGCTAAAATCGATTATTATAATAAATACCGTCTTCGCGTATATATATATAAAGAGTTTTTATATTATAAAAGATATAATCTTAAGATATATTATTTATATTAATCTTTATCCGGTTATATATTAATTATAAATTAATATAAATGAAAAGGTTTACTAAAGAGGGACTTATAAATTTATTATATTTTTATTTTTACCGAACGTATTATTTAAAAGAATATAACCGCCTAGTTTAATATAAATTTAAAAAGGTATAAACGGTATAACCCTAATAAATAAAATCGGCGTCGTAGAATAAATATAGGTCTCGTATTTACTTAAATTAATAACGGGTAAATTATAATATTAAGACTATATTATTTTTACCCCGATAATTATAAATATAAAAAATATAATTAAAGACTAAATAAAAATATAAAAGAGGCGCGGAAAATATTTAGGATAATATTAGGGCCGGAGTATACCTAAATTATAAAAAAGGCGAAGAATATTATTCGTTCTAAAGATTAAGAGAAGATTTCGAAAGGGATAATATAAATTATCGAATTAGGAGTATTTTTAAGGCCCCCTTTAAATTAAAAAGAGGTCGTATTATCGAATAAAATTCTAAATATAAACGTAAAGAGTATATCTAGTTATATATCTAAATATTTAATATAACTAGTTTATAAAGTTTTTAGTCGTAATTATATTAATCTTTATACTAACTTTATTCGATTTATATTATATATCTTTACTCTTTATATCTCCTTTAACTCCTTTTATATTTCGAAATTCTACTCGTTTTTTTATAACCCCTTAAAGATTTTAAAATAAAACTAGGTTCTTTATATAATTTTAATAGAATTTATTTATTTTTTTATTTATCCTCTAACTTTTTAAGCCTATTAATTACCTCCGGTTTAAAGAATAATCTTATATTCGATTTCTTCCTCTTTATTAAATAGCTAGATATAGAGTCTTAAGTAAAATAAATATATTTCGAATTACTCCCGTTTATTCGGTGCCCGGAAATTTTAACTTTTAAGTTATTTTCCCGAGCCTTTTTACTATTAATACGATTTTTATATATATTTATATTATTTTATAAACTCTTACCTAAGGGCTAAATTCTTTAACTCTTCTTTAATTACGAATTAAACTAATAATTAAAGTTAAAGATTCTTTATTTTTTTTATCTTTATTATTAAATCCTAAAATAGTAGTTTCGTTTATAAGATTATTATACCCGCCTTTATCTTCGTTATTTATAAAGTCGTTATTACTCTTTATTATAGCCTCGTCCCGCCTTTATACCTTTATTTCGTACTTTTTAAAAATTATTATTTCTTTATAATCTAAGTCTTATTAAAATATTATTACTTCGTTTTCTTTAAATTAAAAACGATTAAAAATTATAAAAACTAAGAATATCTTAGGATTATAGAATTTTTAAACTATATATAATTAAGTAGTAATATTAAATACTCGCTCGTATTTAACGCCCGTATAAAGTACGGCTAGGATATTACGGGCCGTATAAAATAAATAATTAAATACTAACGAGAGGTTCTTTTATTTATTAAATATAAATTTATCGTCGTCGTTATTAAATACTATATATAATTAATAGGTATATTTATCGATATAAAAATTAATATAAATAAAAGATTTACTCGTTTCCCGGTATTTTCGAAATTCTTTACTCCGACTTTTCGGGTTCGATAACGCCTTATTTTTACCCTTAATTAAATATTTAAGATTATTTACCTCGACGTCTCTTTTAGCGTAGATTTTCTTTTATTAAATAACCTACGGGCGCTAGTCGAATTACTCCTTAAATTATTTTTAATAAAAATCCTCCTACTCTTACTTAATCTCTTTATTTTATCCCTAGTCTTTAAATATAATTATCTTTCGAATTAATTTTAAAAGAGTTATTATATTATATAGCCCGCCTAAGGTTAACTAGGTCTAAGAATAATATTAATTAAATTTATCCTACGTTTTTTTTAAACTCTTTAATATAAATTTCTTTTAAAATATAGTCTTCTTTATAAGTTTTTCTTCTTTACTTTTAAGATAATTAAATAACGCGTTATAGACCGAAAAAGTTATATAAATAATCGGCGTATATAATATACCTATTATTTGTATATACTAATAAAACGGTTTATAAAGTTCGATAAGGTATTTTATTTAAATTTATTCATTCTTATTTAACTATAGTTATTCCGCCTATTTATAAAAAAATTCCTTTAACGCCGGCTTTAGCTTTAAGGCGCGGATTAATATATAATAAATTAAATCCTATTTAGTCGCTACGTCCTAGAAGAGTTTTAACGTCGTAAATTTATTTCGATATTTTTTATCGTATATTCTTTATACCTAATTCGGCCCGGTTAATTAATATTTCTCGTTATTTAACCGCTTTTAAATATCTTAAAAGCGCTCGCGCCGTTAACCGCTTTTATTAAAATAGGTAGAGACTTTACGAATTTATATCCCCTAGTATTAATAGAGAAGTAAATATCGGTATAATAATTAATATATTATTTAAAATACGGAAGTATTTTTATTAAAGTGAACGGGATCCTAGGTTCTTTCTTTATTTTAGAAAGTTTTTATTTATTTACTTTATCGTCCTAATCCTTCTAAAAGTCTTTATTTATTAATAAGATTTTAATTACTCTAAAAAGTTCCTTTAAGCCTAGCTAAATAATATATAAAAGATATAAAATACGGTGAATTCTAGTATTCGTAAAAGTATTTTAATTATTATAGAAATCGCGGATCTTATCTTCTAATTCTTTCTTTATAGTTAAAAACTAGGTCTTTTCCTCCGGTAATATAGTTTCGAGGGCTTAATATATACTATTATTATTAAAGACGTTATTTATAATAATTAATATTATCCGATCCTTTAATTTATAACGATAAATAATAATATTTAGATATAAGATTAGGTTAATATTATTATACTTTCCCTTTATATATTTAAAAGTTAGGAGTACCTCGTAGTACTACTATCGTTAGTCGATAAAGTATATATTTATAATTATATAACTCTATCGGTTTTTAGAAGACTATAAGTCTAGCGTTATAATAACTTTCGTACCGTTATTAGGTAAATTCCGAAGGAATTAATTTTAAATATCGTTATATTTCTTTATAATATAATTTTTAACTATAAATATAAAAGGGAGAGTAATTAACGAATTCGCGCATTTAAATACTCGTTATATATCGATATTCTTAATAAATCGTAAAGAGAGCCTAAGCCTAATAACTATTTATATAAATAATTTAGAGAAGTCCTTAAGTATTATTTCTCGGTTATTAAACTATAATACGTTAGTTTTTCTTTTACTTCTCTATAGTTAAGATTATAAATATTTATATTAATCTTTATACCTATATATTAAACGGGTTAGAATATATTTAGTCTTTAAAGGATAGTATAGTCTAAATTAATTCTATACCTAAGTATAAAGTTTTCCTTTTATATTAATTTAATATAAGATACGTTTTCATATTATTTTAAATATTAATCCTCGTAACTATTCGGTTATATCTTTTATAGATATTTCTCGGTTTCTCTATACTTATTATAGTACCGTTATAAAAGAACTCCTATTTTAAAGCCGGTTTAGGCGACGTCTAAGAGAAATTAGGTATATGACTTTTATATTTCTAATTCTTTTATTTAATCTTTTAAGTACGATACTACTCTTATCTATAAAACTATTCAAGAAAGACGGTAGTTATTTCTATTATATATATATAATAACGTTTATCGGAATCTTTAATCGTTAAACTCTTTATAAAAGAAGTATCTTAGGTAACTAAACTAAAAATAAAAGAATACTAATTATTAGATTTAGAATTATTAATAACGAAACTATTACTTTAAGATATTCTAAATACGTATTTTAAAAACTAGTAAAGAAGGTAGGAAAGTAAGAGGAATTATTAACTCTTTTATAATTATATAATCTATAGAGGTACGCTATATACGGTAGTTATAACTTAACTATATTAATACCGGATAGGAAGATTATAGAGATAAATTTATATTTATTTTATATATTTTAGGTTAATATCCCGCTAAAAAATAATTTTAAATACGTAATAAATTAATATTCTTACCCTCCTTTAGAAATTCCTTTTAAGATTTAACTAAATTCTTATTAATTTAGATTAATAGTTATATCTCTAGCCGTTAATAAAAGCGTAGCCGATATTAACCTTAAATTACTCGATAACTTTAATAATAACGTAAAAGTAAATTAGAGCCTTAGATTACTAAGAACGCGACGGAATCTAAAGATAACGAGGAAAATACCTAGTATATAAAAAGTATATATAAGGAAACCTCGAGTAAAGAAAATCGCGGTATAAAATAAAAAACTAAAGAGCGGTAGTTAATAGGACCTTTATAATTAAAATATTATCTAATTTAACTCTTTAATTATTACTTTATAAGAAATTAAATTTCTTTAAAAAATTACTAATTTTTTAATCCCGAAACTACTCTTTACGCGCCTTATACGCGAAATTATATATACTTTTTATAGACGTTATTTTCGTATATAGTTTATAAGTCTAAACGCGTTATAAGAGGCCTCGGAGGCGATATTAATTAAAGAACTCGTAAATAAATAACCTAGTATTATCCCTATAAATATATAATATTAATTTTAATCGTAATAATTAATCTTTACGCGATTTATAATAAGCGGATTACTATAACCTCGAAGGATATATAATTTATACGGCGATTAAAGACTATATATACTAGGTAAGAATATATTATAATTAATATCCGAAGGTTAACACTTTATTATATTTATCCTAATCTTTATACCGATTAAACTAGTACCGCTACTTTTACTACGAAATTTAGATTTAATTATAAACTTTTAAACTTTCGATTCTATTTTAAAATAATCTATTAATCGTTTATAACTACTATAATTAATACTATAATTTATTAATACGAGATAAGATAAAAGATTATCTTAATATAAAAGTCGTTACCGAAGGAGTTTAACTTTTTATTATGAGACTAAAGTGAATAATAACTAGGGATCCCGCTTTTAGCGCTATAAATCCGATTATTCTATTTATTTATAACCTCGCTTTCCCTTATACCGAAGTTATATTAACTACGTTATTAGAAAAGTATTTATCTTGATTTAAAATACCGTATAATATATTTATATATATAAGGCCGGTATATTTAACTACTAATAAACTTATTAATCGTAATTTTCTTTATATTCATCCGTGCTTTAGTCCTTATAAATAAGGTAAAATTAAATAAAAATAAGTTATAAACTAATAAGATATTAAATTATTATAATCGTATAATCGTTAATACTTAAAATACTAAGTAAATATATTAAGATAAAGATTAGGATAATTAATACTAATTTAATTTATAGAAAATAGCTCCTTAGCCTCTAAATTATAAAGTAATTAATTTATTATATAGAGGGGTAAGATTACTAGGATATAGATTAAAATAAATAATATTAATAAAGTTTATAATAATCGCTTAAATATTAGAGTTTTAGAATAAAAAATATATAAAATAACCCTAGCCTTCCGGTAAATCTTACGGTATAAATATTAAAATAAATAGTTTTAATAAAATATACGAACCGTAGTTATTCGGTCCTATATAAAAATAAATCGACTTCGACGATATCGTTAATACGAATTAATTAAATATACTAGATTAATTCTCTTAGCCTATCTACCCTAAATTAAAGGATATAATTTAACCGATATTTATTTAATTATATAAACTACTTATATTTAAGAATAGAGTAGAAGATAATAAATATAACTCGGGTAAAAATATTAAAATTAAAGATAATAATAGTACTAGCGACGATAACGAGGCGACCGTCGATAATAATAATAACGTAATAAGGTTAGAAGGCTATATAAACTATATAGATAATAATAATATATACGAATAGGCTAAGGATAATCCTAAATATTAACGACTATACTAAAAATATTAATATAATAATTACGAATACGTTATCGAAAGGTAGGATTATAAAATAAGGGATATATATCTTTATTATCTTTATCCAGTTAATTCCTCGAATAATATTTAGATTTAATTAGTAATACCCGAAGACTACTAAAAGAATAACGATTAAGATAAAGATTAAGACGATTCGGCCCTAAATAATTAAAATAAACCTAAATTCGATAGTATTAAATCTTATATAAATTATATAGAAGAGCGTATCTTATACTTTTACCTAAAAGAAGTTAATCCTATTTTCCGAGGGTATAAAAATTACCGGTAGAATAATTTAAATTACTTTATACTCGATTACTCTTATAATAACTAAAATATAAAAAATATAATAATAAAGGAGGATATTTAAGAGTCTTTTAATTAGGATAAAGATCGGGATAAAACCCGTAGTAATAAATAATTAAAGTAGATCCCTTATATTAATAAAAATAATCTACCGAGACTTAATATAGGCGAAATACCTCTCGATTATTTAAAGGGTATTATTAAAGAAATATATACTACTCGCTAAATAATTTTCAGGAATTTAAAAATAAATTAGAAAATAATAAAAGAGAAAGAGAAGGCGAGTAAAATATAAAAGATTAAAATTATAACTAAAGATAAAGATTCGCTATCTTACTATATATCCTAACTTTATCGTAATCTTTATATTAATCCGTTATTATAAAGACTCTTTCGAGACGCGGACGTCCTCCGGGAAAAATTAAAATAGAATAAAATAATAAATAATTCACCTTAATCTTAACTTTATCGTAATAATTATATTAATATTATATAATTTATTAAGGTCTTAAAATATAAAACCTTATATATAAAAGCGCTAAGAGTATCTAAATTTATAAGTTTTTTCTTTATATTAAATATACTATAACTCTTATATTAATTTCTAGATATTAATATTAACTACGCCTTTATCTTAAAGCTCTTTATTTATTAATTAAATCTTTACGGGAGTATAAACGGTTAAAACTTTATTTAAATCTTTATTTAAAGACCGCGCTTAAGCCCTAAAAAAGAGGAGGGGAAGAATAAATTAAATTTTTATATTTACCTAACGACGTATAAAGCCCGGTAGTAAATTTTATATTATCTTTAACTACCTTTATCTTAATTAAGGTATTAATCCTTATTAACGAAAATACTCCGGGAAATTAAAAGATATTAGAAGACTTTCGATTTATTAATTCTAAAAGTACTTTTTTCGTATCTAGTCCGCTAAATCTATTACTAAAACCTTTTTAAGAATATATAATTTTAAAGTAATATATTTAACACTTTATAGGAGGCTATAAAAGATTATTTAATATATATATTCTTTAGTAAATTTATTCCTTATATTATACCTAGATAAATTAAGATCTAATTTATTTAATAATTAATTTATATATTATATATAATAAGCGTATTACTCTTTAGCCGAAGGATATTAAATTATTAAAGACTTTAATTAAAATATTAGGCGGGTAAATAAATATTAATAATTAAAGCGAAAAAGGATTTCGCTAAAAGATAGGATCTTTATTAAAGATTAATATAAAGATTATTATAAAGCGTTAAGGTAGTAGATTCCGATAGGGATTAATTAATAAATAAATATTTATAATTTTATCGTGAAATAATCTAATTAATCGTTTAATAATAATACGAATAATTAATTTATATATTAATATATTACGATATAAGAGCTCGTAGAAAAATAAAGGTCTTTAACGAAAGTATATAACTTCGAAGAATAAACTAAAATAAATAGTAGTTAAGAATCCCGTTTTTAGTATTATAAATCCGATTATTTTTATTATTTTTTACTTTACTTTTACTTATACCTAAACTATATTAACTACGATATTAAAAAAGTATTAATCTTAATTCGAAATCACGTTCAGTATATTATATATATAAAGATCGGTATAATTAACTATTAATAACCTAATTAGTCGTTATTATTTTTATATTTATCTCTATATTTATCTCTCTAGGTAAATTCGATTTAAACTAAGTTTTATTATTATTTAATAACGTATCTAGTTATCGGAGTTATAATATTATAAACTTAATTATTATTTAATATAACTATTAGGATAAAGATTAGGATAAATAATATTAATTCGATTAATAGAAAATACCTTTTATACTTCCTCTCGAAGTTAAATAAATAAAGTCGTTACTCTTAATACTATTATTAATAATATTAATTATACGTATTTAATATAATAAACACCTCCTCTTTAAGGCGATGGATTTATAGTATCGGATATATTTAAAGTAAATATAAAATCACCGGGATAAAGATTAAGATAAATTATATTAATTTAATTTATTAAATATAGTCGTTTATACTATAAGACTTTTATTTAGGACTAGGCCTTATAATAAATCCTTAATTATAAATAAAATTATTAATATAAATCTTAAAGTAAACTATATTTACGAAATATATAAAATATAGTAGACCGTACCTTAATTACTAGGAGTCGGAGGGATAGGATATAATATCTTTAATTTCGTTTATAAATATCGCCTTTAAATACCTCTTAAAGATTAATAAGATCGAGAACCCTTTAATTCGCTATTTATATTATATACTTTATTAATATCCCACGAAATAATTTAAAATAATAATCGGTATAATTGTAAAAACTAGCCTAATAATAATAACGGTTTAAAATTAAATTAATCTTATATAGAATATAAGTGTCGGGTTATTTATTATTTATACTTATATAATAACTCTAATTTAATTAACGCGTATTAATATTATAAATAGAATAAACTCTTTTATATTCTCGAAGATAAAAATAAAAAAGAGGGTTATACGAAGAGTAAAGAAATATTAATACTATTAAGGAATCTAAATAAAAAAGGAAAATCGGTACTACGGAAAGAACTAGATAAATCGAATTAAACTAGTTTTATAATATTAAAAATAGATTAGGATAAAGATAAAGATAATTTTAATAATTAAATTAATTTAGGTTTAAGGTCGTATATATTATATTTAGACTAGAATTTAATATATAATTATAAATATTCTAATACAGTATATAGAAATTATATAGATTAAGGATTCGAATATTTTTTTTAAGACTCGGAAATCGACTCGGATATAAACGAGGATCCGTTACCGCCGAATATAATATTAAATATTAATATAATACCTTTTAGTACTCGTCGATAATTTAGGAGTAATATTAAATTAGAATTTAATACCCCGACTACTCGTTAGGTAGAAGGTTAATAAATAGTAAAAAATAAAGAGCCTATAAAGGAAAAGAATACTAAAGATATAATTAAGAGTAAATATTTATTATTTTATTATATATCCTAGCTTTATCTTAATCTTTATATTAATTTATAAATCTAGATATAATTACTAATAAATATAATTAGTCTTAAAAGAATCTAAAGACCCCGCGAGGTAATAAATATATTACCTCCTTTCCGGTCTTATCGTAATCTTTATATTAATCTTTAATTATTTATAAAATCTTTAAAATATAGAAATTTAAATTTAAAAGTAAATTTAAAGATAAATCTAAAAATAAACCTAAAGATAAATCTAAATATATAAATATAATTAGAAATAATACGTATTTTCCCCTTTATAATTCTATATAAATAATATATTAATATATATAAATAGGGAAAGGAAAAGACCTCTAGTTAATTTAAATAATATTATAAAATAACGGGGAGAGCTCGAGTATTAATTCTTTATTAATTTAATCTTTATTTAATAATAAAACTATTATAAGATTAATATTTAATAAATTTTTATATAAAGCCGCTTCTCGTATTTTTAAAGCCAAGCGGAATAAAAGGGGAAAGATAAATTAAATTCTTATATCTACCCGACGACGTATAAAGCCGGGTAGTAAATTTTATATTATTATTAATTATCTTTATCCTAATTAAGGTATTAATCCTTATTAACGAAAATACTCTAGGAAATTAAAAGATATTAGAAGACTTTCGATTTATTAATTCTAAAAGTACCCTTTTCGTGTCTAGTCCGCGAGATCTATTACTAAGATTTTCTTAAGAATATACGATTTTAAAATAATATAATTAACACTTTATAAAAGGTTATAAAAGATTATTTAATATATATATTCTTTAGTAAATTTATTTTCTATATTATCCCTCGATGGACTATAATTTAAATTATTTAATAACTAATTTATATATTATATATAATAAACGTATTACTTTATAGGCGAAGGATATTAAACTTTTAAAAACTTTAACGAAAATATTAAACGGGTAAATAAATATTAATAGTTAAAGCGAGAATAAAATTCGTTAAAAGATAAAATCTAAATAAAGGCTTAATATAAAGATTAATATAATTTTATATATAGAGGATACTTATTAGAAATTAATATATAAATAACTACGATTCGTCGTTTTAGGATACTATAGTATATATTAATTACTTAGATCGAGGGTAATATAATAATTAATTTATTTAATCGCGCTATTAAATTTTAATATATTTTATTTATATTATCGTTACTATAATAGCCTTAAAGATACGCGTAAATATAGTTTATTAATAGGAATAATAATTAATATAATTAATAATACGTTATTAGCGACCCTAAAGATATCGATTATTTATATTAATTATTATCCTAATTAATAAGGTATATATACGCGTATATATAAACTATATAGGGCTAGTCTTATTAAGAAGGGAGGAAGGGAATAATAAAGAATCCCTTCCCTTCTTTAGATTAAGGAAGGGAATTTCTTTAAACTTATCTCTTCCCTTCCCTCCCCTTCCTCTAAGGAAGGGAAGAGAAAGAAAGATAATCTCTACTCTATTCCGTAGCGTATTTAATATCGGTTAAAAAATTCAATTTATAATCGACTAGTTCTTTAGTTTTCTTTATCGAAAATAATTTAAATTTTATATAATCTAGTTTCTTATTTAGTCTTTTACTCTTTATATTTTTTATTAAAAAATATATTTAATCCCTCTCTTTTAATTAAGAATACTCTTTTCGATATTTATCTATTTTTACTTTCATTCGAGTATTTATTAATTTAATTTAGGTTTATATATTTTTATATAAAATTTATATATTCTTATATAAAGTTTTTATATTAATTATATAAATTAAAGTTTTTATATATTTAATCCCTTTTTAGAGTTTAGGAATATATTTAAATATTTCTCGTAATTAATAAAAAATAGTATAAATTTAATTATATTAAACTATATCTATAAAAGTATAAATAATTTTAATTAACTTGGAGCGCTTAAGCCCGCTCGCGAGCGCTAAAATAATTTAGAGTTAATTAAGAATTCTTAGGCCGGCTTAGGCCCGCTCAGGCTCGCTTAGGCTCGCTTAGGCTCGCTTAGGATTATTTAGGATTCTCAGGCCGCTTAGGGCCGCTCAGGGCCGCTTAGGATTATTTATTTATATGGCCATTACTACTGCTATAGATATACGCGTATATATGGCCCATAGATATGCGCATTCATGGCCATTGCTGCTGCCATAGATATGCGCATTCATGGCCATTGCTGCTGCCATAGATATGTGCATACATGGCCCATAAATATGCGCATTCATGGCCATTGCTGCTCCCATAGATATGCGCATTCATGGCTATTACTGCTCCCATAGATATGCGCATTCATGGCCATTGCTGCTGCCATAGATACGCGCATATATGGCCATTCTTGCCCCCATAGATGCGCGCATACCCCCATTTATGGCCTATACATATGCGTATATATGATGTTCCATGATCGCCCCTATCGACGGCAGCGACCCCCCGGAACCACCCCTAACGCTAGCAACTTTTGATTCCCGGATTCAATCGATTCGCGCGAAATCTACGCGGGGGTAACGCCCGGTCTATGCGGCACCGGATATATGCCGACAGTTTAATAGGTGCAGTTGTATGGTGCGACAGCGACAGCGACAGCGACAGAGCCTTGGCCATGAATGGTGGACTTGGCCATGAATGGAATGGGGCCATGGCCATGAATGGAATGCGCCTTGGCCATGAATGGAATGCGCTATGGCCATGAGTGGAATGCGCCATGACCATAAGTGGGGCCATGCATGGGGGCCATGTTGGTGGCGTATTCTAAATTTAGGCATTCTCACGAGCCAAAAATATTCTCAGGAGCGCTTACGGGGACTAATAGCGCTTAAGAGTCAAGATATAATATTACCCCGCTTAACCTAGTTTAATCGGCTTATATACACTTATAGCGCTTAAAGCCTACTCTATACTTTTATAAATATAGTCGTTATTAAATATTAATTAATTTATTAATAAAAGTCTTACCTAATTATTTTACTTTTTATTAACGTAGAATTATAAAAATATTTTTATTATTAAATTCGTCCGTTTTATCTAGCGGTTAGTCTACGGGTAATATATAATTAATATTTATAATTTAATTCTAATAGAGTTAATAAGTTTTTTTAAATAATTAAAAATAAATTATTTATCTCGGTTAAAAGTAATTAATTTTAGGATACTATAATCTCGAATTAATTAATCTAGTAATTTTAAAGTAATTTATTTTACTTTATATATCTTCTTTATTAATTATATTATAATATATTTATTACATTTATCGTAAATAATTATAATAGAATTAAAGATATCTATTATAAAAGAGTCTTTCAATTTCGGTAATTTAATAACGAAGTTTATAATAATATTATTCTACGATATATCTAGTACTAGGGTAAATTAGATTTTATTATATTTAATATATTTTATAGACTAATTTTATTAGTATTCGATATATTTCTCAATATATTTCTCGATATACGATTATAAACCTAGCGCGTCGTATTCTTTATAAATTAATTTTATAATTTTAATAACTCTAGAGTATTCTTAAATTAAATTATTATAATAATCGCGAATAATTTCCCTAAAATATCCCTTAAGAAGATAAGTTTTCTTATTATATTTTAATAATTTAACTTATAGTTACTAACTTCTTAATACTTTAATTAAAATATTATTTTTATATTTCTCCCGAATATTATTAATAATCCCGGGATTAAAGATATATAAAACTACTATTAATAATTATACTAGGACTAGCGATTTATCTTATTATTAAATAAGGATTAGTTATATTATTACGTCCTTATTCTTTATCTAGTTTTCCTATTTATTAAATATATCGGCGCGATTATTATTCTTTCTTAAAGTATAAAAGATTTTAAATTTATATTATTTTAATAATTCCGACTATCTAATTTATCTCCGATTTAATTATTTCGTAGTAGTAAAGTTAAAAAGGTTTTTATATTTTATAAAAATAGTAAAATTTAAAATACTTTCTATATATACTCTTTATTATTCTAGTATGGATACTATTACTAGTAACTCTTTATTATAAATATTATAATTTTATTCTACCGATAATATCTTTCGTTAATAATATATAATAAAATATTATTTATTATTATTTTCTTAAAGAATAGAAGTTATTATTACGAGGTCCGAAATATTAATTTTAATTAAAGCTAGTTTATTACTCCGAAAGAAATATAATATTAACTACTTTTTATAAACCTTTTTAAATACGTTAAAAAATCGTTATTATTTTTCCTTTTATTAGAAAATAGTATCTTTCTTTATAATATCCGTTAATAATAAGATTTTTTAAAAATAATTTTTAATAAACCTTTTATTAAAATTCGTAAATTTTAAGAAACTTTATATCGTTTTAATAGTATATAATATAAATTATTCTTCGATACTTTTAATCTTTTTAGAGTTTATATAAATACCTTTAATATTAATTATAAATTTAAAGAATTCGATTAATTCTTTATAAAACTCGTATTTTTCTAATTTAAAGAGAAATCTAATTAATAATAAATAAATTAGGAGATTTTATAAATATTAAATATATTCTTCTTTATTAATAAAGTAAATTAAAATATTATCGAGTTATAGAATTATTATTATATTTAAATATATTTATATAATATTAATGATTAATATTTAGTAGGTCGTTAGTATATTAATATATTCGAAAAATATTATTAAATATTTATAATAATCGTATTTATTTTTGAAGGTAGTTCTTTACTCCTTATTTTTTTTTATTTAAATTAAATTATATACGACTCGAAGATTTAGTTATATAAAGATTTTTATTATAATAAATCGACTTTATAACTAGTTAATATTTAGTAAAGAGTATCGATTCTTTATTATAATATTATTTAATTTTCCGTAGTTTATATATAGTCGTAAATTTCTATTCTTTTTCGTTATTAAAAGGATTAGATAATTTATTAATAATTTAGATTCTCGAATAAAGTCTTTTTTAAAATTCTCGTCGATATACTCGCGAAGTACTCCGAGTTCTTTTTCTAATAAAGTATAAATAGGTTTAAATATTAATTCTTTACTTAATTCGAGTTCGATTTTATAATTATATCGACGGTAATTTCCTTATAATAATATTAGATAATAATTGATAACGGGAATATTTCTTTATTTATTTATTTTATTATTAGTTTTAACCCGTCGATTAATTAAAATTTATATTTTTCCTTAAATTAATAGGCTAGTTATTTGAATTATTATTTAAAATATAAAAATACTAGTTATTTTTAAATCTATTATTATAATAATTTTATATTCGTTAATTTTTATTAGTATTCGTATATATATACCGTATTAAGCCGAGTATAAATATTATTTTAGAATTAATATATTAATCTCTTTATATTTCTTTTTAATATAATATTTATAGAAGTATAGAGTAGGTTTTAAGCGCTCTAAATATTTATAAACTAGTTAAATTAGTTTGAGTAGAGTAATATTAATATCTTAACTCCTAAGCGTTATTAATTAATTTAAATATAAATAAGAATCTAGCTCGTTTCTAAAAATATTTGAAACTCGTATATTTAATTTAGTATTTATACGTAATTATTACTAGGAGTACTTTCCTTAATATTTTATTTAATATAATTCTATCGGTCGACTAAAAGTCTTTTTAGGATAATTTATCCTATATTACTTTTTTATTTTAAATATAACTTTATAATTAATACGAAATTTTAACGTAGATAATATCCTTATTTCAAATTTATATTAAGGTTAATAATAGTTTATACTCTCTTTTAACTTCTATTATTATTAGTTTATTTATATTCTTTAATATAAAAGATATATAAATCTATATATTAAATCTCTTATTATAGATATATTATTATAGAGACGGTGATTTTTAGTTATATTTAAAACCCTAGATAATTTTAATAATCTTAATTATTAATATATATTTTAAAACTTTCTGAAAATCTTAGTTATTATCGAATATAATCTAAATTAATAATTAGTACTAAATCCTCTCGTCCTTTTTTACTTTATATTTTGCTTTGAATTTAATATATATAATATTTAAATATAAAGTATCTTCTCTCCTATCGAATCGAAATATAAAATTTATTAGATTTAATATATTTTTTAACTCTTTATCCCGCGTTATTAAATCATTTTTAATTACTCTTATTTCATAATAATTAATATATATAGTATAATATAGTAATAAGCGAATATAACTCCGTTATCGGTAGTTATATACCTTTTTTATATAATTAGTTATAAATAATTATAACGGTCGACTAGTTATAGTCTTAGTCTAATTTTTATCCGTAACTAAGTATTTTATTTTAACTAGTTATTTCTACGAAAAAGAGATTATTATTACTCTTTATAATAAATTTCCTTTTTTTTTACTTTTATTATTATTTATCTAATGTTCCCGTTAATAGGCTAGATAATATACGAAGAGAGTAATATTATTATATCCGATGATCGTTTTTATTTATTACTACTCCTAATATTTATTTAATATTTATATTAATAAATTATAAATTATATAGTCGACGAGTATTACTATATCTCGTTTATTTATTATTTATTATTTTATATTATCTAGATTATCTTATATATTATTATTTTCGTTAGTAGTATTCTTTTAATATATACTATCTTTATTATCGTTATCGCTAGGTATTTATAAAAAGTTAATAAAGGAATAAAATTAAATAAAATTTATAAATTCATTATATCTTACCCTACTTTATTCGTATCTTTATCGAATAAATTATAATTATTCTTTTTTTAAAGGAATCTCGGATCGCTTTAATATTATATTTATCCTCCTCTAACGGATAATTAATTTATATTTTAATCTTCTCTTATAGTACCCGTAAAATTAATTCGTAGTATTTTAATCTAAATCCTTCCTAACCTCTTTATATAGCCTCGTATATTTTTATATATAAAATATCAGTATTAATTAAAAGAATCAGAATTATTAAAGTAAATAATATATTCTTAATTTATATATTTTAAAATATTATCGTCCTTTTAAAGCTAAATTCGTAGTCTTTTATTATAATATATATTATTAAATATATTAAATAAAGCGTCTCAGCTCGAATTAATTCGAATATATATTTTATTATATTCTTTATCCCTAGTAGGTCTACTCTCTTTAAAAAGAATAAAGAAATATATATATTTACTATAATTTTCTTTAAGAACCTATATTTATCTTTTAATTAATTATTATATAAATATAATTAATAATATAATAGTTATTAATATTAGTTATAATAAGTCTATATATAATTATTATTATAATTAATTATTTATAATTTCCGAATTAAAAGTCTTTATATAGTTTCCGTTATATCTCTTCTAAAAATATAATAATTCTAGATATATTCGCGTATTTTTTTTATTATCCGAATTCTCTTTTCACTAATTAAATCTAGTAGTTAATATAGTTATTAGTATATATTAATAATATATTAACTTAATAACGCGTTATCTTTTTAATTTAATTTAATATAAAGATATTATTAATATCTTCGTTAAATTTCTTTTTCTTAATTATTTTATTTTTAAACTCGAGTTATATTTACTTTATAAAATTATTAAGTTTGAGTTTTATTTTAAGATTTATTTACAATTCGTAGTTATTGTTTTTTATCCTATAGAAATAGTAGTTAAAAGTATTAAAAACGTTATACGGTATTAGGTTTATTTAATAAGGGGTAAGAATAAATATTAAGAATAAAACTATTTACTATAATTAGAGAGTAAATAGGGTAAGTAATTTACTATTTATTATATTTACCGAGTAAATAGAGTAAGTATATTACTCTTAATACGATTTCCTTCTATTATATAGATAGTGTATTTTCTAATAGATAAAAACTTCGTATTTAACTTTCTTTAAAACTTTGAATTATAAATTCTAAATATAGATATTTATTAAACTCTTAATTAAGTTTATTAAACTTATTTAATTATATCTAATTAATTATACGAAGCCCATTATCTACTAATCTTTAATACTTCTTTTTAAGAGAATTAATTTAAATCCTAATAATATTATATTAAAATATTAAACGGAGAGCCTTAATATTTAAAATACTTTTAGAATAAATACTTTAAAATTAATAAAGACCTTAACTCTAAATATTTAAAATAGTACTAGAAAATATAATATTATAAATAATAAAGATTATATCAAAGTCTCCCGCCTAAATTAATATTATAGAGAGTATAAAAAGTTTAATAATTAATTTATTTAACTTTTATTATTCTTCGCTTTTAACGAGAGTACTATACTAGTTAATAAATAAACGATTTTTACTATTATTTATATAAAAGGTAATATATAAAAATAAGTTAGACTATATTTCAAATATTATATAAAAAGATTTAACGACGTTGATAATTTAGTAGTAAAACTTTAGATAAAGAATTTCTCTCGGTTTAAAAGTAAAATTCATTATATATTTATACTTTCTAACGAGAGTAATATAATAGTTCGTATCATTTAATATTTAATATAGCGGAAGTTTACGTCTAATTACTCGGGTTAATTCTAATATTATATAATATTTACGGATTAAAACGATACTAGTTTTATAATAATATATTAATAAAGATTAAAAAATAATATTAAAGATAAAGTTATATAAATAAAAATTAATATCGATAACCTCGATACCTTTATAGAATAAATAATTACGATTAATAATAAACTATACGAACGAGTAATAAAGAAATATTATAACGGAAGAATTAATAAATAAAAACGTTTAAAAGTTTATAATAATAAATATAATTCGGTTAATTATTACCGCCGCGAGAAATTTAACTTATATAATTATATATTAATAAAACTCGATTTTATTAAAAAGAGATATATAAAAGGATTTTAAAAAAAGAGTAAATAATAATACGGGGGGAAAAAAATAATTAATTATAATAATTATAATAAACCGGGCTATATCGCTAGGAACTATTATTTAAAGAATATAATAAATCGATAATAACTAAGTATATTTAAGAAAGAGATATCGGATAACGTAACTAGGTCCCCTAAAGATCTAATATAAACGAAATTAAACTTAATAGTTTATTATAAAAATAGGAGAATATTAAAGAAAAAAGTACTCAAAGAATTCGAGAACTCGAAGAATTAAATAATAATAACGACGAAACTCTAAAGGAAGATTTAGAGGAAGGATAAAAATAAAAATATAATATAATAAATTCTAAAGAATAACTTTAAGTAGTAGATTACCTCGATAACTCTAAAACCTAATTTATTATATTAGAAAAAAAATCCGAAGAAAAGAAAGGAGAAAAGATAACTCTTTAGAATTAATTATATTTATAATAAATATTACCTATAATACGGGGAGATATATTAATTAATATATATAAACGAATATTATAAATATTATTATAGTAGTTTAAGAGAGCGAGGTTATATTATAAAACTAGGATATAATTATAATTAATAGAATAATTATATTAAAAATAATTACTTATAGTATTTAATTAAGAAAAGGGAGAATTAAATCTTCCTAGACTATAATAAAGATTAATAATTATAATTACGAAACTAAATAAATTATAATTAAGAATTAAAGAATTATAATTAAGCGAATAATATTATTATTTAACTAAAGAATACGAAAGATACTTCGAGTCTAAAGAGTATTACGGATTTTTATCTTCGTCGGGAAAAGCCTAGTCTCTTATATTAGAAAAAAATATAAAGAGATTAATATATTAACTCTAAAATAATATCTATACTTAATATAATATAATATATATATATAAATACTAGTAAAAAATCAACGGATATAAAGTTATTATAATAATAGACTTAGGAGTAACTAGTAATTTTATATTTTAATCTTTCGAATAAGGGACGATTCTTAAAAACTTATTTAATATAAATTATATTAATTCGTATAATCTTTTCCTCTTAAATAATTACGCTTCGAATTAATATAGGGTAGAGTAGAGATCGAGGTATAATCCCTACCCTAACTTAGTATAGGGATCTATTAACGTGGGGCCTAAAATAAAATAAAGTAGAATAGAGGTTTACTAAAGAATCTCTACTACGCTAAGACGGATTTCTAATAATTATTATAATAACCGTTTTAGTAATAGAGTTATAGAATAGAAATAAAAGAATATTTTATTCTTCGACAGTAATAAAAGTTATTAAGAGATAAAATAGTACGAAAGTTATATTTACTACCTACTCCTTTCTTTATTATACCCTACTCTTATTAAGTATTACGATATTAAGTATTAAAAATATTAATATTAATTTATATCTCTTTATAGAATGAATTTATAGCCCCTAATTATCTACGCTAATTAAATATCTTTATTTTAGATAGTTATACACTTAGTGTAGATTACGTAGAGGTTAGTATTTTATATTATTGATATATATAACGAAAGATTAAGATAGAATTTACTTTTAAATAATATTACTAATATCGCTTCCGTTACTTTTTATATAACTATAATTATAGATAATTACTAGCGTATATTTAACGACTCCGATATAACCGAGAATATTACTTTATATATAAGCCGCTAGAAAGGGAGTTTAGGAATAAATAATTCGGTAGTTTTTTAATAATATTTGATTTCGCGTAGAGCGACGGCTAAATTATTTAAGTTAATTTTAATTATTATAATAATTATTAGAATTTAATTTACTACCCTTCTTTTATACTTTATATTTACGCGTTTATCTAGTTATATTATATAGAGTTAAGGTACTAGGAATAATCTTCCTCGCCTTAATTGTTAATAGTTTTTTAGGGGCTTTCTCCCCCGTAGTATTTTTAACTTTTAATATAGTTCTAGCTCTACCTCTATTAGTACGCGCTGTATTTAATTATTTAAGAAGCGGTATTTTAGTTAGTTAAGAAACGGTATTTTGATTAATTAAAAAGTAGTATTTATAATAGCCTAAAACGACGAAGAAACTAGTAACGGAAGTGAAACTAGTAATAATAATAATAGTTACGAGGTTAAAGTTATTAGTATCGATAATTATTATTTTATAAGTAATAGAATTTACCTAAATTATATAAGAGTATAATTATTATTATCTACTTTATTTATTTTATTTATTTTATTTATTTATTCTACCTTAATAAACTTAGAATATTACGAACTAGGTATAATTCAATCTAGTATAAAGAGTAAGATACTCGGGTATTTAACTAACTATTATTATAGATTAATTATAATAATCTTTTCAATAGTCGTATAATTAAATAAGATTTTTAATAGGTTTTAAGGTCTACGCTAAATATAAAAGCGAGTACTTTTTTAAATATAACGTCCTATTTCCCGTAATTAAATCTTTAGCGTTAATAAAGTCTTCGGCGATTTTCCCTCTACTTTTATCGTTTTATTTATAATTAATAGTTATTTCGTAGAATATACCTTAATTTTTTTTAATATTTATTATTTAATAATTAAAGCGCGTTATTATCGCCGCTAGGTTATATTAACTTTATATATATTAAAAAGTTAGAATTCTTACTATATTGAAACGAATTAATTCTTTTATAGATTAACCCTATAGTAAATTTATTCGGTAATAAATTATTAGAAAGATATTTATAATTCCCGTTTCCTAGTTAAAAAGGACCCTGAGATTAAAGCCGAGTAGATATTATATAATTTAACGAATTTTTTATATAATACCGAAATTATTATTGAATAATATAGATTTAGTATTAATAATAATAATAATATTAATAATCTAGTTATTATACCTCGTCGGTTATAAGGACGGCCGAAGAGACCTTAAGAACTTAAAAAATAATTAAGGGAGTACTCGATTAATATATTAATAATAAAGATAAAGGCTCGTTATATTTAAATCTTATTATTCGAAAAGTAGTATATAAACTATTAAAGAAATAATATAACTACGATATTAATAATATAGAAGAAACTCCGTATTATTAAAGAGTTCTAAAAAGTATTAAAGATTTATTAAGTTATTATTTTAATTTAAGCGAAATAAGAGATTCTTTTAAAAAGATATAATTTAGGTTATTTATTATTCTAATAATTATTATAATAATTATTTTCCGATTAAAACTACCTAAGTTAATAATATTATATATTTTATAGAAAAAACTAATATAATTTTACAAGGTTAAGATATATTAATTTAAAATAATAGTAATATTATATAAAAGGATTTAAGCGAGTTAAAGGTATATTAAAAAAATATTTAGATTTTAATTATTAAAGAATTATATTAATAATAACTTAATTTAAACCTAGCCTAAACCGTATTTTAATAAATCGTAGATAAAGAGACCGAAGGGCTATTATTAATTATTAATTAATATACTCTAATTGAGGAAGCCTAGAAAAGAGTAGATATAATAATATATATTATTAAAATTAATAAATTCCGCTTTAAGCGAGTTATATAGCGTAAACCTATTTAAAATCTACTTCGTAAAATTAATTATTTTAAACGTTACGACTTAAAGATATATAAGTATATTACTTTCGCCTAATATAATTAGTTTAATTAAAATATAGTATAGATTTCTAATAATTATTCTAATAATTAAGCTAGCTAATTATTATTAAGGTTTACTAATTTTATAGATAAAGTCGTACTAGTATTTTATAAAGGAAGAGATTATTATATAATAGAATATAACTTCCTACTTTTAAATAGAGGAGGAGGACGAGTAGACTTCTTTATCGAGACCTATTTAGTAGTAGGAGGGGTATAATCTATCCTATTATAATTAGATCCTAGATAAAGACTCTAGAAATATTAAAAAGGCGTTTATTTTAATTTCTAAAAAATTTAATATAGAGTTACCTCTTAATTAGAAGTGTACTACGCCGTTATTAATATATTTATCTATCTTCGACGAGGAGTTATCGAATTTCCTAGCGCCTAATTTCTAACTTCTTAATATAATTATATACTTCGATATTAATTAATCTCCCTTCGTGATTATTAGAATAATTATTATAAATATATTTATTATCGGATATAAATAAATTAAAATATATTCTTATATCTACGTAGAAATTTAAAATCCTTTGGAAGTATTATTATTTATTTATAATAATAAACTATTAGCTAAAGAACTAGATAATATTAATAATAATTTATAGAATAATATATTATAACTTTATATTTAAATTTTAATATTAAATAAACTTCTACCGCCTCCTAAAGAGTAATTATTATAACGGATTAAATATATCTAGAAAACCCGATATCTATATAAAGCTCTTTAACTATTTAATTGAAAGTAAATTTTAGAAATAAAAGTTCGGTCGATTTTTAATATTTCTTAATTTACCTTAAAGTTATTATTATTTTTTATTAATTAAAGGCTTCGATTTATTATTAGTTAAAAATAATTTACTACTACGTTTAAATTTATAATATTTAGAATTTTTTAGAATTAGGTCCTAAATATTAAATACCTTCCTAGGCGCTTTCTAGGTCTTTATTCTTTAAAGTATTTTTATTTTTTTCGATAATAAACCTTCTAAAAGATAATAATATATATAGAATTATTAAATAATATAGGGAAAGAGTAAAGAATAATAATAATAATAAATATAATATTTTAGTAGATAATCTCGCCGTTTAAATATATAATCGTCCGAGTTAAAATTAAGTCTAGAGTATTTTAATAAATAATCTCGCCGCTCGTCGTTTAAATATATAATCGTCCGAGTTAAATTTAACCCTAAATTTAAATTGTAAATAAATTTTATTAAAGGCGTAGTTTAATTAAGTTATATTATATTAAATAAATCTTTAGTATACTCTAAACTTTAGAGTATAAATCTTTTCGATATTTATTACGAGATTAGCTTTATCTACTAATATATTTTAATATTAATATTCTCCTATAATTATCCTACCGCCTATTTTTAAGAATATATTAATTCGATATTAATAAAGGGTAAAGTATAAATATATATATATATAGAAATATTAGATCTTAATTCTAATAATCTTTCTAATAATTAATTATTTATTATATAATACTAGTTAAACTCTTTATTACTTTTTTTAGAATTTATATTAAATTAATTAAATAAAGATCGCTTAAATAATATCTTCGATAATAAATCTTTTTATAATATTAGAAACTCTATAAATTATTACCCTAAATAATCTTTTAATATTATAATAAAAGAAATATAATATAGATATTATATCTTCTTTAATATTAAAAAGGATATATTTTTAGACTAGTAGAAATAAACTATATAATATAAATATCCCGATAATAAAAAATAGTATAAAAAGATTAATTTTAGTAAAATATAATCCCGAAAGTTTATAATATAGACGTTTTTCGAAAAAGGAGTAATTATAGGCTCCGGAAAATTATCGATAATTTATTTCTAATATAACGATATATTAATCTATCTTTATATAAATTAAGGTACTAGGTTAAAGAGAGATTATATAAAGAAAAAAAATTATAAAAACTCGGCGAGTATATATAGTATAACGTAATTAATACTTAAAGAAATTATCCCTACGTAGGTAAAAGTCTAGATTATTATAATAATTATTAGAATTTTTTAATTAATTCGAATATAGCGCCGCTAAATTAAAAGTACTAAAGTTACGATTAATAGTTTTATACCTTAATAATTAGACTTTAAAGAGGCTTTCCTATAAATAGTTATTATAATAACAATTTTATATAACTCTCTTAATAATATCTTAATTTAGTATCCGTTTCTTTATTTAAACTCTACTATTATATTACCGAGTTTTTTAATAATTAAAAATAAACTCCTATAACGATTCGAGAAAATTAAAGAGAAGTTATTTAATATTTTACCCGACGATAGATTAAAGGTATTCTTTACTTTAGATAAATAATTACCTTACGATATATCTTTATATATAATTATTATTATTTATTTTATTAACGCCGAGTAGAAATATTATAAAGTTATTATTAACTTTAAGTATATTAAAGAGAAATATATTAATAAAAGACTAGCGGACGTTTTAACTAAGATTATCTATAAATTTAAAATTAAGTATCGAATCTATACTATTATAAACGATAATACTAGTAATATATAGATAATATTCGATAATATTATTTTTATATTTATATAGAGGAATAAAAAGATTAAACGGATATCTATTAAATAATCGTCTAAATATATACTATATTTTATATATATAATTTAATTTATCGTTAAAATATTATTAAATACGATTTACCTTTCGTCTATAAACGAATAATTTTGAAGGGATTAAGATAAATAATAAAACTCTCGCGATTTCTAGACTAGCGCGTAAAAGAGTTTACTATTAATACTAGCTAAAGTATAAGAATTCTAATAATCTTTATAATAATCTAACCCTATTAAATACGGAAGACTACGGTATTTATTAATATAAATAACTAGCGTAGAACCTTGTTCCGAGGTATTTAATAAAAGAGACTCGATATTATAAGGAAAAATATACCGAATAAAATTAATAAATTTATTAAATCAAGGTTAATAAAGTTTATTTAGGATATTAAAACGCGATAGGATTCGATATATTATATAATAGTCCGTGTATTTAAACTACGCTATAATATTAAAAGTTATTTTATATAGGTTAAGATTTTATTATAGTTACTAGTATTATAATATAAAATAGTAGTTTATTCGTACCGATAAATAGTTAAATGAATATATAATACACTGAGATTGAATCTTAACCACTGTTTTATTTCGTTAATACTATAATTCTTACGTATTTTATTTCGTTAATACTATATTCTTACTATTTAGTAGTAACGGCGTAGTCGAATTCTATTTATAAATAGAAAGAGACCGGCTACTAGCCCCTAAAATATTAACTATAAAGTATTAAATCCTCTATTAATATCTCGAAGATATAACTATTATCCGTATTATTATTCCTTTATATAGGTCGAATTATTTTAAGGGATTATAAACTAACTATAATTCGTCCTTATATCTACTACTAGTTATAATATTAGTACTAACCCTTTAACTATTAATATTCTACGACGACGAACGAAGCGAGCCGCTTCGTTTTCGTTTTAATTTTTATATATAGTAGTGGTATTTCTTTACGCTAGCTACGCCTACCCTAAATCCTAATAATCGAGTTATTATATTAGGTTTTTATAATTATATAAATTAGTTTATAAACGCGTTTTATAAACCTAAAGGAATATTTATACCCCGGTTATAAAGAGTACTCTATATTTCGGCTATAGGTATAAAGAATAATTTATATTAAATTAAAGCGTCGCCGCCGTTTATACCGTATACTACTATTTTCGTCTATATAGAAAATCCTTACCTTTTCTTAAAGATCTCGGTCTAATCGTAATTAATTATTAAAAAAGTTAAATCGCGCCGGAATTACGGAGTTAAAAGCGGAGTTTACTTCTCTTATAATCTAAAGCCTATATTTATTTAAAAGCGGAGAAGCGGTATTTACTTTATTAAAAATTATAAAAAATCGATAGGTTTTCCCCGCGCTAAAGAAGGAATCTTAAAAATTTCTTTTTAATCCTTTACTTCTTACCTTTTACTTCGCTATTTCTAATTTACGTAATTAAAGTTTAAATTTTTAATACTATATAAATAAACTTTCGAACTATATACCGGTAGAAAATCTTTATAAATATATATAATTTATCCTATTCTCTCTACCTATAAGTTACGCGGAGGTAAAGAAGTCGTTTTTATTAAACTTTACTATCTCTCTAGTATTTTTATTACTTATATTTTCGAAAAAGTATTTCGAGTAGTATAATAAAAATATTAATAGATTAATTTAAGAAGTAGTTCTTTTTATTATCGACTAATACGATCCTCTATTAGATATATTAAAAAATAACGAGTTATTTATAAAAAAAGGATATTCTACTTCTATTAATATTTAAGAAAAAGAAAGTTCCGTAGAAGAAAACCTTTTTATATTTCTAATTTCCTAGATATACCCTCCTTTAATCGCGGAAATATTAACGGCTTTTATTAAAGACGTTAAGTACTATATTAATTCGGCGTATTTTAATAATTAAAAAGAAAGAAACGAGGAGATTTTAAATCCTTAACTACCTTATTCTTAAAGAAGGGTTAAAGACCGGATTTTAATTACTTTTATTTATTCTCTTCTAGTTATATTTTTTTCTTTAATTTCTAATCTAGTTAAATCTATAGTTTAGCTAGCTCCGAGAAAATTAATATTTTAATTCCTTCTATAAAAATTAATTTTTACTACGGATAACGTTATATAAAGAATTCTTTTTAATTAAACCGAGAATATAGTTAATAATAATAAAGGTTAATCTAGCTCCTTAAAATAAAACTAAAAAGATTTTAATAATTTTAAAGAAAATTAATTTACTCTATTTAATTCTTAATCCTAGTAGGAATAAGAAATTATAAGTTAATTATAAATACCGCCTCCGCCGGTAGAGATCGATTTAAATTTATATAATATTATAATCTAGGCTATATAATCTATTATATTAAATACTATTAAAGTTACTCTATAAAATTAGGGTTAAATTTTTAAAGGGCCTTTAAGATCTACTAAACTATAAAAACTAACTAGTAAAGACGGGTATATTTAATAAATATAGTAATAAACTAGGTATTTTCGTATCGGCGAATTAAATTTCTTTTATCTAAATTACCTAAAGTTATAGAGCGCCGATAATATCGTCTTTAACCCTAAAGAGTTAATATTTAGAGAGGTCTATACTTTTTATAATAAAATTTAGGATTTCGTTATAATTAAAAAGTAAAGATATAATAAAGAGGAATTTAAATAACTATTTCTATAATATTATTATAAATTAATAACTTAAAATTCTTTCCTAAGATAAGAAAGATATAATAATATAACTACCGAATAATTTATAGCGCTAAATTATTAGACTATAAAATTACTTTAAGATTATAATATCTATAACTCTAGAAGAGCTTAGTCGCTAATTATATATATCGAAGGATATAACCGAACGAAATAATTTATTTATCTATGTCTAGAACGTAGTTAAATACGCCGTTTAAACCGGTATTACCGAAGAGTATATATAGATTATATAGGCGTAGAATTACCTCGATATTAATTTCTAGGCTATTATCCCTCCTCTAATAAATAATACTTCGATTAAATAATTTATCGAATAGTTTAAAAGTAGGAAAAAGATATAGTATAAAATATAAACCTAAAAGAATAAAGAAAGTTATAAGAATTATCGAAAAAAAATTAAAGAGCGAGAAAAGAATCGCGATATAAAAGAGGATAAATAATTATTTAGAGATAAATAGTCGTTATAGTAGTAAAACAAATACTATAATTTAATACTTTATCGGTTTTAATAGTAGTATCGACTTTTTTAATCTTAAGGTTTTTAAATATTTTAAAATCCTTAGTTTTAAAGTTTTTAAAGGTAGAGACCGTTTATTATAAAATTAAATCCTTATAATTCTCGTTCTTTTCTATATTAATAGATAACTAAACCTTCTTTCTTTTATATTAACCCTTATAATTAACCGGTTTATTTTTAAAATCGGTAGACTATACTTTAGATATAATAGTAGTAATAATTATAATAAACTTAAGAGCCTCCCCCGTAAAAATCTCTAGAAAATACTCTATTACTACTAAAGTAACTATTTATAATTATCGACGGAAATACTTAATTTAATTAAAATTTATTCGCTAGGAATTAAAGCTACGGGAACTAAAACTATAATAATTAAAACTATAAAAATTATAGGATATACCTATACTACCTACCGAGACCGTATAATACTTTCGGTAATTATATATAGAAGTAGTCTATTTACTTTAATAAACTATATAATAATCTTAATAACGAGAATACGGATTACGATACTTTCTTTAAATTTATTAATAACTATTTCGACTCTCCCGAAGCTCCGCCGATAAATTATTATAATTATTATATAAACGCCGATAAAAACTATTATAATACTAAGAAAAGCGTTATAAACGAAGAATAAAATATTAATAAAAATATTAATATTAGGTTCGTCTTAATTACGTATTATATTTCTATAGAGAAAATAGGTTAATATCCCGTTTATAAAAACTATAAATTTAACTTCCCGTTAAATAATCTTCTATATATATACCTAAAAGAAAGGAAATATATATACTCGATTAATATCTAGAAAGTAATTAATCCTATCTTTATAAAATTTAAAAATACCGAGTTAAATATTACTCCGAAGATTTTAATCCTAGAGATTATAATAATATTAAAATTAATAACTCCTAAATCTTCCCCTCGATAAAAGTGTAAATTAATAATCGAATCTACTACTCCGCCTTTACTAATTAACGGGATAATATTTCGTATATAGTATTATTTTACCGGTTAAATAGGCCTTACTCTAAATACTATTCGAGAATTAGGATATATTAATACTAGGTATCCGATAAATATAATCGATAAAGTATTTATTATATAATAAATCCCCGGCGTTTAATTATAGATTTATAATAAAATTGTTACCTTAAGAGGTATCGGCTCGAACTATTATTTAATTATAAAATAGACACTAATTATATTCTATATAAATAGAAAAACGAAGGATAATATAAAAGTAATAGTTAAAATTATTAAAGACTTCTATATTATCGATAACTTTAAAGTTAATATATTTATCGGTATAAATATCCTAGGCTAGGAGAAGGCCGTTATCGACTTCTTTTATAATTAAATAATTTTAGGTAGTTACGAAGATATTATAATCCCTATTTAATCTATAATTAGGGATAATATAAAGATCCGATATATTATATAATTAAAGCGCCGCTAAATAGTTCTAATATAAATTATATTAACGGTAGTAATCTCGTTAAAAGGGAAATTATAATTACTAGACTAAAACTTCTTATTCGAATTATAGATAAAAGGAGTTTATATTTACTTTATAAACTTAATAATTAACTTTATTAATATTCGTAACGAGGGGAATATACCTCTTATTATTCCTCGCCGTTAATAAATAAGATTAATTATAGAATATAAAGTAGAAAAAGTATACTCTATCGACTTAAATAACTATTCTTTTACGGCGAAAACTTACGAGGATAATATAATATAATTATACTTTATTAACTTTTATAATCCGAGGTTAATCTCGAGGCTTAAAATCGATTCTTCTATAAAAATAAAGCTACCGAATAAAATTACGATCTACGATAACGACTCCGATATTACCGCGATTAAAGAGATTATAAAGTAATACCCTCGTATTTAGGAAAATATAGGAGATATAATCGACTTACCCGAATCCGAGTAACTATCGATTCCGTTTATTACGGACTAGTAATTATTTAATATAAAATTTAATTATAAGGTCTACCTATTAAGCCCCGATATAAAAGTTTTAATAAACGAGAAATTCGATAAAATATATTAATAAAAGAAAATATCGTGGTTTATTAAATCTTCCTTATTCGCTTTCTTTATTTTCGTTATATAACGGACGGTATATAAAGGCCCCGAAAGAACGCCGATATAGAAGGGTAAAATTATAATCGATATTTATAATTTAAATAAAATTACTCTCTAATAACTACCCTCTTCCGCTTTAAAGCGATATTATTTCGTTAATATAAAAATATACTTATATAAGTATTATTAATTATAGTAGATAATTCTATCTCTTTTTAATTAAGAGAGATAATCGTTATAAATTTATAATAGTTTTTTACCGTAGTTCGGAGTACTATAATATCGTAGTAATAGGATAGAAAGGGTTAATTCCGTATATTTAATATAAAATAAATACTTTTCTTCGCCCGTATAGAGTATTCGCGAGATACTATATTAATAACGTCGTAATTTTCTTACGGTCTTATTCCGAGTATATCGAATATTTTATAATTATTTTCGCTTTATTCGTAGGTCTTAAGATCTCGCTTAAATTTAAAAAATCCTTTTTAATTTACCCCTCCGTTATACTTCTAGGTTAGAAAATAGATAGGTTAAATTTAACTACTATTAAAGAAAGTATTACGATAATTAAAGAACTTCGTTTCCTAGATATATTATAGGCTTTAAAAATATATATCGGAATAATAAATTAATTACGAAGTAATATTAAATACTTCGCCTAAATTATTAAATTACTTTAATATTAAAAAACCTAACTTTTAAAGGGCTCGCCGTTTTAGGGCGGGAATTCATAAAAGATATATTTTAGAAAAATTTACTTTATATTTATAAAAAAGGAATTAACTTCTTTTAAATTACTATAAAAAGTATTTATCTTTAAAACCTATTTATATTATCGGGATCTAGCTCGTTAATTATATATTAATATCGATATATTAAAATCGTACGGAATTAGCGCGATAATATATTATATTTAAAAAGATCCTTAAGGTAATAATTTCCCCTATATTAATATATAATTAATTCTATTCTTATTTAAACTATTTAATCCTACGGAGTCGTACTACTAGCCTACGGAATTAGAAGTAGTAGGTTTAATTTAGATACTAAAAAAGATTTTATACCTATTTATATAAATTTTAATAAAAAAGATTATTATCTTTACTAATTATTCGGTAACTACTAATATTACCCGATAAATAATATTATTATCGTCCTCTTTTAATAGGATAAATCTACGGTTAATACGGGCTTCCTAATATATATTATAATATAATCTCGATATTCGTTATTATTTAAGAAAGTAAAATATTATATTAAATACTTTATCTCGCCTTCTCGATAAAAAAGAATATCTCGACGCTAAAGGTCCTAATATTCTAAATAATATCTTCGCTTTTTATTTTATCTTAATTAAAATATCTTCTAGATACCGCTTTAAATTATAAAAGACGTATTCTAAAAATAAGAAATAATTAAGGGTAATAACTTTCTTTATAAATAAAAAGAGTAGGTTTAAGAAAGAAACCCTAAAGTCTATAAATAATATTAATATAATTAATATTAATATTCCTTTCCTTCTTAGAGATTTACTTATATAGTATAAAGACGAATATATTAATAAGGAACGCCTATATATCCCGAAATTAATAAAATAGAATATTTTCGAACTCTTATATAATAAGCGAAATTATATAGGATTTTATAGAATGTATAAGAATATCGCCGATAATTATTATATACGGTATTTAACTCGAAGATTTAAATACTATATTTTATACTACTTTTAATATTAATTTAATTAGATAAAGAGGTATATATTATATAATATTTTAAAACTAATCCTAATAGAGCCAAAGATCTATTATTATATTATTATCGATTTTATTATAACACTCCCTATATTTATAAACGAATATAATTATTTAATAACTATTATTTATAAGTTCTCGAAAGTAGTTACTACGGTCTTAAAGAAAAATACGTTTAGTGTTAAAAAATAAATAAGCGCGCTATTTCTCGCTTTTACCGATTAAGGAATTCTAAAGGCGAGTATTTTTAATAAAGACCTTAAGTTTTTTTTAAGTTTATAGAAAGTAATCTTTAAAATATTAAAAACTAAATTAATAATCTCTACTACCTACTACTCTTAGTCTAACGGCTAGTTAGAACGGATAAATTAAACTATAAAATAATATTACGATTTTATTTAATATACTACCTTAATAATTTATAGGATAAATTCGTAATTATTTTATAATTTATTATAAATAATTCTTTAGGTTTAATAACGACGCTTTTATTAAATAAAATTATTTATAGTATAAAATTTAATAATAGAATTTTAGTTTAAAATATAATAGGAAGGATAGATTTTACCGATACTAAAACCATTAACTAGAAGGAAGCCGTTAATACGATTTCGTTCGCGGCGATTAATATTAAATTTCGGTATAATAATAAATATATACTTTTAATAATATAAAAAGGGGATATAATCTTTTTAAAATTATATAAAAGTTATAAAATCCCGGGTTTAGAGAATTATAAACTTTCTAATTAAAAAACTAGCCCGTTTAAAATTTTAAAATAAATAAATAGTTTAATTTATAAACTAGAGTTACCGCCTATAATAAATATTCACCCCGTTATTTCGGTCGCCGCCTTAGAACCTACTCCGTTAGGAGGGGATCTATATAACTATTTTTAAAAAATCGGGTAAACTACTATTCTCGATAATAATAATAAAGATATAAATAATTACTTTAAAATAAAACATATTTTAAATAAAAGAATAAAGAAACTTTTAAGACGAGGAAAGAAATTAATAATATAATACCTAGTTAAATAAAAGGGCTAGGGGCTCTACTAGAATATATAATATAATAAATAAAATCTTAAAAACGTAGAGGGCGTAATTAACGACTATAATATAAAATTATTATAAACTATATAGGTAGTTTAAGAGACGATATTACTTTATTTATTTATTAATCTTTATTTTATTTTCGCTTTATTACGCGACGATAACTTTATTATTTAATAATAACGAATTTCTTAGTAGCCCCGCCATATTAATATAGTATTTCTAATTTATTTAAATAATAATAAGTCGTTTTTTTCTCGCTCGATATAATTAATAAATATTAACGCTATCGTATTACTTAGCTATAGTATTTTATATATTAAATAATATTAATATATCTTTCCTTTTTTTATTTTAAAATTAATTACTTATTTATATCGCTCGCCTCGATCGAGTATAACGCGATATCTTCGTTTTAATAAATTTTTAATTATAATATAATTAAATTATATTCGGGAAAAACTTCGAAGAAACTAGCCCTAAAGGGTAATAAAATAAAAGTAAAGAAAATAACGAAAATAACTAAAACTAAACTAATTAAAATAACGAATAAGAATAATAATAAAAAATCCGGCGCTTCTACTTCTAAATAGAGCGATAAAATAGATAACGAGTAGGTTATTAAAACCGAAGTCGACGATAAAGTCGATAGCGAAGAAATTAAAGATTTACTATATAATAAACCCGTATATAATATAACGGAAGATAAAAATACTTGGTTATTAACGGGTAAATATCTTTCTTTATTATAAACCGGGCTAGTTATTTAATATAATAAAATTTTCTTAAATACGCGATTTAAGAACTAGTTAAAGGTATTTAATTTAAAAAATAACCTATAACTTAAATAAATAAATAACGGGTAACTAGTTATAATATAATTAATAAAAGACGATCGTATAAAATATACGATTATTTTTAATTACGCGTAATTATACGGGGATAAAGGGAACTTATTATAGAAACTAGATTAATTAACTTTAATAAAAGGGGGGAAATATAGCCGATATATTTTCGTAGAAAGATATAGTTATCTCTCGGCGGACGAGATAACGAGAGTAAAAAAACTCTTAGTCGTCGAAGAAATTAGATAAAAAAGGCCCGAGGGTAATAAAGTTTATAACTTCGAAAAAAAATTTAATATAAAAGAAATCGATATCTAAAAAACTTAATAAAGATAACGAGAGCGACGAGAGCGAGTTTAAAATGAAAAAGAAATTTTCGGTTTTAAGATAATCTTTAAAAGAATCGATAACGAAATTATTCCTACCGAAAAAATCGATTTTAAAGATAGCCTCCCTCGTAGAATCGGTCGATAATAATGATTTTTAACTAGTTAATATAGAGTTACTTAATATTAAAGTATAAGAACGTTAGAAAAAGTATATTAAAACTATATAAATATCCGAAGACCTAATTATATAACTAGAAGAGTTAGATAAAATTAAGGAAATATTTAAAGTAAAAGTCGCCGCCGAAACTAAAGTCGTAAATTTTTTAAAATAGAAAACTACGGCTACTTTATCTACGCCCTCGAAGAAGTAGATAAATAGGAAAATTATAGTACCCGCGGCTATAAAATATTAAATCGAAATCGGTAACGAAGATTTCTTAATTATACTTTAAATTATATTTTAGACTTCGACTTTCTTTATAACCGACGCTTTTAAATAAATTATTTCTTTTTCTACTATATTTAAAAGTTCTAAATAAAAGAGAGTAAAGCGCGTAATAGAGAAACTTAAAAAAAATAAAATCTTAATTAATTTAAATATAAAAAAAGCCCCTTTAGCGTAAATAATAATAGGTATTTCTATAATAACTAGTAAATCTAAATTAATTATATTAACGACTATACTACTTTTAATAAAGAATAATTCTATATTATTGTAAATTAATAGGAACTAGATTACGGAGTTAATATATTATTAATCGGAAAATATTACTCTTAACCTAAATACCTAATTTACTATAAATATCGAAGAGCTAGTTTTTATAATAGATAATATATACCGTATTAGCCCTATTATAAATGAAAAGAGTAAAGTAAAATAAGTTTTTTTATTTAATACTATAGGAGCGAACGTAACCGGTTTAGGAATAAAGCGCTCGAAGAAAATAAAATCTAATAAATAAACTAAGTCGTTAAAAATAGAAAGAGAGATTAAAGATATTTTTATATTATTAAAGAGTTTAAATAATAATATTAAAGGGGAGTCCCTAGTCGAGATCGTTAAAGAAATATTCGTTAAATCCGAAACCCGTATAAACGAGCTAGTAACTAGAAATAAGATCCTAGCGAATAATAATACTATTTTATATAACTATATAGATTTCTTAGAAAAACTTATTATTAAAGTTAATAGTAAAATAGTCCGTATTTTATTAATCCTAGAAGTCTTTTATAATGTTTTTATTTAATACCGGGGCCACCTCTTAAGTTAATACTAAATCAATTATTTATTACGGAGTTTTTTCGATTCCGTAGAGATCGAAATATCTAAAGACTAATTAATTAATAGTAGGTAGATAGAACTAATTAAGAAAGTTAAGAATATAATCGATATTAAAGACTTCGTTAATAATCTCTTAACTAATATTAATGTAAATATAAATATATTAATTAAAAGATATCCCGCTTTAGAACGCGTACGTAATCGGGAGAAATTTAAATAAAAGATAATTATTAATATTATACTAGGCGGTAAACTTATTAAAAATAACGATAAATTATATAATTAATTCAATACCGTCGTAGAAATTTCCTCTAGTTATACTATAAATATAACGATATCGAAAATCACCCTAAAGAGTATAACTACGATAATAATATATACTCTAGTAACTAGATCTTCTAGTAGAGATACTACTCCGGTTTATAAATTAATAACCGGTCTCCCTCTCGATACTCTAAAATAAGAACGTCGTCGCCTCGGCTAGGTATTTTTATCTTTTATATATTACGCGGGGATTTAGGTTAAAAATAAAAATAATAATAATAATTATAATACTAAACTTATTTTTAGTAAAACTAATTCGCTTATATATTTATACCGATAGTTTATAGTTTTAAAGACGTTAATATACTACGGAATAAGGAAGGGAAGGGAAGGGAATAACTCTTACTCCCTTCCCTTCTAGTAAAGAAGGGAGCGGAAGGGAAGGAGTAAGGACTATTAGAGAAAAAAAGGGATTATTTATTATTCCCTTCCTCCCTTCCCGGGTAAAATTAATAATATAAATAAACCTAAATATCTACTTAATACGTTTACTAGTTATATTAATCTTTATCTATATCGCGATTAATAGTAAATATTAATATACTTTAAGTCTCTAAAATACGTTTTAAATTAATAGAAAAAGAGTTTATTTTAATACTACTATAGTAAAATAAACGCTTTATAAAGAAGGATATATACTTATAAATTTAATTAATACTAGTTAATATACGTTAAATTTTTCGAATAAAAGTATACTATTTAATTAAAATGAATTATAGAATTTAATATAGAACTTATTATACGCTAGCTACGTAGTATTTATATATAAAAATCGTTAAGGTTATTTATATTTAATAACGTTATTACCCGTTAAATTTATTACTAGCGCCGCGCTAGTAACGGCTCTCTAAAACGCCTCCGCTTTTCCTTTATTTCTAGATTTAACGAATTATTTATTTTATAAATAACTTCGTTAAATCGTTTAACTCCTTTACTATTTAATTATCTAATTATCGATTCTTATACTATTATATTTAATTCGGTAGTAAACCCTACTTATTTATTACTAAATTATATAACTCCTATTATTAATAACTTTTAAATAAGATTTTAGATCGACGTCCTAATTTAAATAATATAAAAATTAATATAAATAACTAGGTTAATATCTACGGCCTTTCTTTATAGTAAAGCTCTTTATAATAACGATTAATATATTATAAAGAAGAATAATTTAAAGTTTAAATAAATAATAAACTATAGTTAAAGAAGAAGAAACACGAGACTAATTAATATCTAGATACGACTTCGGCTTAATATTAAATTATAAATCATTAGAAATATTAATCTTATATACTTAATATAAATAATTAATATTAATAGTTAATAGAATAAATTCTTTTAGAAATTCTATATTACGAAGAGGCTAGAGAGGGCGTATATTAGGTTTATAACCGAAGAGAAAAACCGAAGAATAACTTTCTAGGAATCTTAATATAATAAAATTAAGAAAATATCTTTTATTATTATTAAAGGTAGACGCCGTTATTAAATATATAAAAATTATAGATATAAAAGTAGTTTAGCGAGCCTAAAAGAAAGTAAAAAATTAATAAAAATAGAATATTCTTTTAAAATAAAAATAATAGAGACTACTAAAGTAGGCTAAAATCTAAATAATTAATAAAAAGTTTATATTAATCTTTATACTAATATATCCTACTTAAAGCGGATACTATTAATATATAATAGGATTACTACGAGTAAATATAGGTAGGTTATTATTTAGGTAAACGGGGTCTCGTTAATTAAAGAAATAATAATTAATAATAATAAGGATATAAATTAGGTCGATAAATAATTATTAAAGAATATCGATAACTCCTTAAACGTTAATAATTATATTTTTAAAATATATTAATAATTAGATTAAGACGGAATTTATAATATTTAAAGTGAAAATAAAAAATAAACCGAGGTTTATAATATTTAGGCCTTATTTAATCTATAGGTAAAATCTAGGGACCGATCGGCCTATAATATTATTAAAGAATACTAGATTATAGTATTTAAATTACTCCGCGCTAAAATTAATTACTATAATAAATACCGTCTTCGTGTATATATATATAAAGGGTTTTCGTATTATAAAAGATATAATCTTAAGATATATTATTTATATTAATCTTTATCCGGCTATATATTAATTATAAATTAATATAAACGAAAAGATTTACTAAAGAGGGACCTATAAATTTATTATATTTTTACTTTTACCGAATATATTATCTAGAAAAATATAACCGTTTAACTTAATATGAATTTAGAAAAGTATAGACGGTATAACCCTAATAAATAAAATCGGCGTCGTAGAATAAATATAGGTCTCGTATTTATTTAAGTTAATAACGGGTAGGTTATAATATTAAAACTATATTATCTTTACCCCGATAATTATAAATACGAAAAGTATAACTAGAGACCGAATAAAAATACGAAAAAAGCGCGGAAAGTATTTAGGATAATACTAGGGCCGGAGTATACCTAAGTTATAGAAAAGGCGAAGGATATTATTCGTTCTAGAGATTAAGAGAAGATTTCGAAAGGGATAATATAAATTATTGAATCGGGAGTATTTTTAAGGCCCCCTTTAAATTAAAAAAAAGTTATATTATTAAATAAAGTTCTAGATATAAACGTAAAGAGTATATCTAATTATATATTTAAATATTTAATATAACTAGTTTATAAAGTTTTTAGTCGTAATTATATTAATCTTTATATTAGTTTTATTTAATTTATATTATATATCTCTACTCTTTATATCTCCTTTAACTCCTTTTATACTTCGAAGCTCTACTCGTCTTTCTATAATCTTTTAAAGATTTTAAGATAAGGCTAGGTTCCTTATATAATTTTAATAAAATTTATTTATTTTCTTATTTATTCTTTAATTTTTTAAACCTATTAATTACCTCCGGTTTAGAGAATAATCCTATATTCGATTTCTTTTTTTTTATTAAATAACTAGACGTAGAGTCTCGAGTAAAATATATACGTTTTAAATTACTCCCGTTTATTCGGTACTCGGAAACTCTAACTTTTAAATTACTTTCCCGAGTCTTTTTATTATTAATATAGTTTTTACGTATATTTATATTATTTTATAAACTTTTACCTAAGGGCTAGATTCTTTAATTTTTCTTTAATTACGAGTTAAATTAATAATTAAGACTAGAGGTTCTTTATTTCCTTTATCCTTATTATTAAGTTTTAAAATAATAATTTCGTTTACGAGATTATTATACCCGCCTTTATCTTCGTTATTTATAAAATCGTCGTTATTTTTTATCGTAGCCTTATCCCGCCTTTATATCTCTACTTCGTACTTTTTAAAAAGTATTATTTCTTTATAATTTAAATCTTATTAAAATACTACTACTTTATTTTCTTTAAATTAAAAGCGATTAAGGACTATAAAAGTTAAGAATATCTCGGGATTATAAGATTTTTAGGCTACGTATAATTAAGTAACGATTTTAAATACTCGCTCGTATTTAATACCTATATAAAGTACGGCTAGGATATTACGGGTCGTATAGGATAAATAATTAAATACTAACGAAAGGTCCTTTTATTTATTAAATATAGATTTATCGTCGTCGTTACTAAACGTTATATATAATTAATAGGTATATTTATTAATATAAAGATTAGTATAAATAAAAGATTTACTCGCTTCCCGGTACTTTCGAAATTCTTTACTCCGACTTTTTAAGTTTAATAACGCCTTATTTTTACCCTTAATTAGATATTTAAGATTATCTACCTCGATATCTCTTTTAATATAAATTTTTTTTAATTAAATAACCTACGGGCACCGGTCGAATTACTCTTTAAATTATTTTTAATAAAAATCCTCCTATTTTTACCTAGTCTCTTTATTTTATCCCTAGTCTTTAAATATAATCGTCTTTCGAATTAATTCTAAAAGAGTTACTATATTATATAATCCGCCTAAGATTAATTAGGTCTAAGAATAATACTAGTTAAATTTATTCTACGCCTTTTTTAGACCCTTTAATATAGACCTCTTTTAAGACGTAATCTTTTTTATAAATTTTTCTTCTTTACTTTTAAGATAATTAAATAATACGTTATAAATTAAAAAAGTTATATAAATAATCGGTATACGTAATATATTTATCGTTTATATATATTAATAGAACGGTTTATAAAGTTCGATAAGGTATTTTATTTAAGTTTATTCATCTTTATTTAATTATAGTTATTCCGTTTATTTACGGAAAAATTCCTCTAATACCGGCCTTAGCTTTAAGGCGCGGATTAATATATAATAAATTAAATCCTATCTAGTCGCTACGTCCTAGAAGAGTTTTAACGTTATAAATTTATTTCGACGTTTTTTATTATATATTCTTTATATTTAATTCGGCCCGGTTAATTAATACTTCTTATTATTTAACCGCTTTTAAATATCTTAAAAGCGCTCGCGCCGTTAACCGCTTTTATTAAAATAGGTAAAGGCTTTACGAATTTATATCCCTTAATATTAATAAAGAAATAAATATCGGTATAATAATTAATATATTATTTAAAATACGGAAGTACCTTTATTAAAGTAAATAAGATTTTAGGTTCTTTCCTTATTTTAGAAAGTTTTTATTTATTTATTTTATCGTCTTAATCCTTCTAAAAGTCTTTATTTATTAATAAAATCTTAATTATTTTAAGAAGTTCCTTTAAGCCTAATTAAATAATATATAAAAGATATAAAACGCGGTGAATTCTAATATTCGTAAAAGTATTTTAATTATTATAGAAATCGCGGATTTTATCTTTTAGTTCCTTTTTTATAATTAAAAACTAGGTCTTTTCCTCCGGTAATATAGTTTCGAGGGCTTAATATATATTATTATTATTAAAAACATTATTTATAATAATTAATATTATCCGATCCTTTAATTTATAACGATAAATAATAATATTTAAATACGAGGTTAGGTTAATATTATTATATTTTCTCTTTATATACTTAAAAGCTAGGAGTACCTTATAGTACTATTATCGCTAGTCGATAAAGTATATATTTATAACTATATAACTCTATCGGTTCTTAGAAGACTATAAATCTAGCGTCATAATAACTTTTATATTATTATTAAGTAAATTCCGAAGGAGTTAATCTTAAATATCGTTATATTTCTTTATAATATAATTTTTAACTATAAATATAAAAGGGAGAGTAATTAACGAATTCGTATATTTAAACGCTCGTTATATATCGATATTCTTAATAAATTATAAGGAGAGCCTAAGCCCGATAATTATTCGTATAAATAATTTAAGAAAGTCTTTAAATATTATTTCTCGGCCGTTAAACCGTAGTATATTAATCTTTCTTTTACTTCTTTATAATTAGGATTATAAGTATTTATACTAATCTTTATACTTATATATTAAGCGGGTTAAAATATATTTAGTCTCTAAAGGATAATATAGTCTAAATCGGTTTTATACCTAAATATAAAACTTTCCTCTTATATTAATTTAATATAAAATACGTTTTTATATTATTCTAAACGTTAATTCTTATAATTATTCGGTTATATTTTTTATAAATATTTCTCGGCTCTCTTATACCTACTATAATACCGTTATAGAAGAACTTTTATTCTAGAGCCGGTTTAGGCGATATTTAAAAGAAATTAAATATATGACCCTTATATTTCTAATTCTCTTATTTAATCTTTTAGGTACGATACTACTCCTATTTATAAAATTATTCGAGAAAGATAATAATTATTTCTATTATATATATATAATAACGTTTATTAGAATCTTTAATTATTAAGTTTTTTATAAAAGAAATATCTCGGGTAACTAAACTAAAAGTAGAAGAATATTAATTATTAGATTTAGAATTATTAATAGCGAAACTACTACTTTAAGATATTCTAAATACGTATTTTAGAAACTAGTAAAGAAGGTAGGAAAATAAAAGGAATTATTAACTCTTTTATAATTATATAGTTTATAGAGGTACGCTATATATAATAATTATAACTTAATTATATTAATACCGGATAAGAAGATTATAAAGATAGATCTATATTTATTTTATATATTTTAGGTTAATATCCCGTTAAAAAGTAATTTTAAATATATAGTAAATTAATATTCTAACCCTCCTTTAGAAATTCCTTTTAAGATTTAACTAAATTCTTATTAATTTAGGTTAGTAATTATACCTTTAATAGTTAATAAAAGCGTAGCCGATATTAGCCTTAAATTACTCGATAGTTTTAATAATAATATAAGAGTAAATTAAAGCCCTCGATTATTAAAAACGCGACGAAATTTAAAGGTAGCGAAGAAAGTACCTAATATATAAAAAGTATATATAAAGAAACCTCGGGTAAAGAAAGTCGCGGTATAAAATAAAAGATTAAAGAGTAATAGTTAATAGGACCTTTATAATTAAAATACTATTTAATTTAACTCTTTAATTATTACTTTATAAGAAATTAGACTTCTTTAGAAGATTATTAATCTTTTAATCCCGAAGCTACTCTTTACGCGCTTTATATACGAAATTATATATACCTCTTATAAATATTATTTTCGTATATAGTTTATAGGTCTAAACGCGTTATAAAAGACCTCGGAGGCGATATTAATTAAAGAACTTACGAGTAAATAACCTAATATTATCTTTATAAATATATAATTTTAATTTTAATTATAGTAACTAATTTTTACGCGATTTATAATAAACGGATTATTATAGCCCCGAAGAATATATAGTTTATACGGCGATTAAAGATTATATATACTAGGTAAGAATATATTATAATTAATATCCGAAGGTTAATATTTTATTATATTTATCTTAATCTTTATACCGATTAAATTAATACCGTTACTTTTACTACGAAATTTAGATTTAATTATAAACTTTTAGACTTTCGATTTTATTTTGAAATAATTTATTAATCGTTTATAACTATTACGATTAATATTATAATTTATTAATACGAGATAAAATAAGAGATTATCTTAATATAAAAGTCGTTACCGAAGGAGTATAATTTTTTATTATAGGATTAAAGTGAATAATAACTAGAGATCCCGCTTTTAGCGCTATAAATCCGATTATTCTATTTATTTATAACCTCGTTTTCCTTTATACCGAAGTTATATTAACTACGTTATTAGAAAAGTATTTATCTTAATTTAAAATACCGTATAATATGTTTATATATATAAGGCCGGTATATTTAGCTATTAATAAATTAATTAGTCGTAATCTTCTCTACGTTTATCCGTATTTTAATCTTTATAAATAAAGTGAAATTAAATAAAAATAAGTTATAAATTAATAAGATATTAAGTTATTATAATCGTATAATTATTAATATTTAATATACTAAGTAAATATATTAGGATAAAGATTAGAATAATTAATATTAATTTAATTTATAGAAAATAGCTCCTCAGCCCCTAAATTATAAAATAATTAATCTATTATATAGAGGGGTAAAATTACAAGGATATAAATTAAAATAAATAATATTAATAAAGTCTATAATAGTCGCCTAAATATTAGGGCTTTAGAATAAAAGATATATAAAATAATTTTAGCCTTCCGGTAAATCTTACGATATAAATATTAAGATAAATAGTTCTAATAAAATATACGAACCGTAGTTATTCGGTCCTATATAAAAATAAATCGACTTCGACGATATCGTTAATACGAATTAACTAAATATATTAGATTAATTCTCTTAACTTATCTACCTTAAATTAAAGGATATAATTTAATTAATATTTATTTAATTATATAAACTACTTATACCTAGGAATAAAATAAAAGATAATAAATATAACTCGGGTAAAGATATTAAGATTAAAGATAACGATAATACTAGCGACGATAATAAAGCGACCGTCGATAATAATAATAATATAATAAGATTAGAAGGCTATATAAACTATATAAATAATAATAATATATATAAATAAACTAAGGATAATCCTAAATATTAACGACTATATTAAAAATATTAATATAATAATTACGAATATATTATCGAAAGGTAGGATTATAAAATAAGGGATATATATCTTTATTACCCTTATTTAATTAATTCCTCGAATAATACCTAGATTTAATTAATAATACCCGAAGACTATTAAGAGAATAACGATTAGGATAAAGATTAGGACGATTCGGCCCTAAATAATTAAAATAAACTTAAATTCGATAGTATTAAATCTTATATAAATTATATAAAAGAGTATATCTTATACTTTTATTTAAAAGAAGTTAATCCTATCTTCCGAGGGTATAAAAATTATTAATAAAATAATTTAAATTACTTTATACTCGATTACTCTTATAATAACTAAAATATAAAAAATATAATAATAAAGGAGGATATTTAAAAGCCTTTTAATTAGGATAAAAATCGGGATAAAACCCGTAGTAATAAATAACTAAAGTAAATCTCTTATATTAATAAGAATAATCTACCGAGACCTAATACGGGCGAAATACCTCTCGATTATTTAAAGGGTATTATTAAAGAAATATATACTACTCGCTAGGTAATCTTTAAGAACTTAAAAATAAATTAAAAAATAATAAAAAAGAAAGAGAAGGCGAGTAAAATATAAAAAATTAAAACTATAACTAAAGATAAAGATTCGTTATCTTATTATATATCCTAGTTTTATCGTAATCTTTATATTAATCCGTTATTATAAAGGCTCCTTCGAGACGCGGACGTTCTTTAGGAAAAACTAGAATAAAATAAAATAATAAATAATTTACCTTAATCTTAACTTTATCGTAATAATTATATTAATATTATATAATTTACTAAGGTCCTAAAGTATAGAACCTTATATATAAAAGCGCTAGGAGTATCTAAACTTATAAGTTTTTTTATTATATTAAATATACTATAATTTTTATATTAATTTCTAGATATTAATATTAACTACGCCTTTATTTTAGGGCTCTTTACTTATTAATTAGATTTTTATAAGAATATAGGCGGTTAAAACTTTATTTAAACTCTTATTTAAAGGCCGCGCTTAAGCCTTAAAAAAGAAGAGAGGAAGAATAAATTAGATTTTTATATCTACCCGACGACGTATAAAGCCCGGTAGTAAATTTTATATTATCTTTAACTACCTTTATTTTAATTAAAGTATTAATCCTTATTAACGAAAATACTCCGGGAAATTAAAAGATATTAAAAGACTTTCGATTTATTAATTCTAAAAGTATTTTTTTCGTATTTAATCCGCGAAATCTATTACTAAAACCTTTTTAAAGATATACGAATTTAGAGTAATATATTTAGCGCTTTATAAAAGGTTATAAAAAATTATTTAATATATATATTCTTTAATAAATTTATTCCTTATATTATCCCTAGATAAATTAAGATCTAATTTATTTAATAACTAATTTATATACTATATATAATAAACGTATTATTCTTTAACCGAAGGATATTAAATTATTAAAGACTTTAACGAAAATATTAAATAGGTAAATAAATATTAATAATTAAAACGAGAAAGAGTTTCGCTAAGAGATAAAATCTTTATTAAGAATTAATATAAAGATTATTATAAAGTATTAAGATAGTAGATTCCGACAGGGATTAATTAATAAATAAATATTTACGATTTTATCGTGAAATAATCTAATTAATCGTTTAATAATAGTACGAATAATTAATTTATATATTAATATATTACGATACGAGAGTTTATAGAAAAATAAAGGTCTTTAACGAAAGTATATAACTTCGAAGAATAAACTAAAATAAATAATAATTAAGAATCCCGCTTTTAGCGCTATAAATCCGATTATTTTTATTATTTTTTACTTTACTTTTACCTATACCTAAATTATATTAACTACGGTATTAAAAAAGCGTTAATCTTAATTCGAAATTATATTTAGTATATTATATATATAAAAAGATTAGTATAATTAGCTATTAATAACCTAGTTAATTATTATTATCTTTATATTTATCCCTATATTTATCTCTCTAAATAAATTCGATTTAAACTAAATTTTATTACTACTTAATAATATATCTAGTTATCGGAGTTATAATATTATAAACTTAATTATTATTTAGTATAATTATTAGGATAAAGATTAGGGTAAATAATATTAATTCGATCGATAGAAAATACCTCTTATATTTCCTCTCGAAGTTAAATAAATAAAGTCGTTACTCTTAATACTATTATTAATAGTATTAATTATATATATTTAATATAGTAGATACCTCCTCTTTAAGGCGATGAATTTATAATATTAAATATATTTAAAGTAAACGTAAAATCACCGGGATAAAGATTAAAATAAATTATATTAATTTAATTTATTAAATATAGTCGCCTATACTATAAGACTTTTATTCGGGACTAGGCCTTATAATAAATCCTTAACTATAAATAAAGTTATTAATATAAATCTTAAAGTAAACTATATTTACGAAATATATAAAATATAATAAACCGTACCTTAATTACTAGGAGTCGGAGGGATAAAATATAATATTTTTAATTTCGTTTATAAATATCGCTTTTAAATACTTTTTAAAAATTAATAAAATTAAGAACCCCTTAATTCGCTATTTATATTATATACTTTATTAATATCCCACGAAATAATTTAAAATAATAATCGGTATAATTATAAAAACTAGCCTAATAATAATAGTGGTTTAAAATTAAATTAATCTTATATAGAATATAAATGTCGGGTTATTTATTATTTATACTTATATAATAACTCTAATTTAATTAACGCGTATTAATATTATAAATAGAATAAGCTCTTTTATATTCTCGAAGATAAAGATAAAAAGAAGGGTCGTATAAAGAGTAAAAAAGCGTTAATACCGTTAAGGAATCTAAATAAAAAAGGAAAATCAGTATTATAAAAAGAACTAAACGAATCGAATTAAACTAGTTTTATAATACTAGAAGTAGATTAGGATAAAGATAAAGATAATTTTAATAATTAAACTAATTTAGGTTTAAAGTCGTATATATTATATTTAAACCGGAATTTAATATATAACTATAAATATTTTAATATAGTATATAGAAATTATATAGATTAAGGATTCGAATATCTTTTCTAAGACTCGGAAATTAACTCGGATATAAACGAGGATCCGTTACCGCCGAATATAATATTAAATATTAATATAATATTTTTTAGTACTCGTCGATAATTTAAAAGTAATATTAAATTAGAATTTAACGCCCCGATTACTCGTTAAATAGAAGGTTAATAAATAGTAAAAAATAAAGAGCCTATAAGAGAAAAGAATACTAAAGATATAATTAAAAGTAAATATTTATTATTTTATTATATATCCTAACTTTATCTTAATCTTTATATTAATTTATAAATCTAGATATAATTATTAATAAACGCGACCGGCCTTAAAGGAATCTAAAGACCCCGTAAGGTAATAAATATATTACCTCTCTTCCGGCTTTATTATAATCTTTATATTAATCTCTAATTATTTATAAAGCCTCTAAAGTATAGAAATTTAAATTTAAAAATAAATTTAAAAGTAAGTTTAAAGGTAAGCCTAAAGATAAATCTAAATATATAAATATAACTAGAAATAATACGTATTTTCCCCTCTATAATTCTATATAAATAATATATTAATATATATAAATAGGGAAAGGAAAAGGTCTCTAGTTAATTTAAATAATATTATAAAATAACGGGGAGGGCTCGAGTATTAATCCTTTATTAACTTAATCTTTATTTAATAATAAAACTACTACGAGATTAATATTTAATAACTTTTTATATAAAGCCGCTTTTTATATCCTTAAGGCCAAGCGGAATAAAAGGGGAAAAATAAATTAAATTCCTATATCTACCCGACGACGTATAAAACCGGGTAATAAATTTTATATTATTATTAACTACCTTTATCTTAATTAAGGTATTAATCCTTATTAACGAAAATACTCTAGGAAATTAAAAGATATTAAAAGACTTTCGATTTATTAATTCTAAAAGTACTCTTTTCGTATCTAGTCCGCGAGATCTATTACTAAAATCTTTTTAAGGATATACGATTTTAAAATAATATAATTAACGCTTTATAAAAAACTATAAAAGATTATTTAATATATATATTCTTTAATAAATTTATTTCCTATATTATCCCTCGATAGATTATAATTTAAATTATTTAATAGCTAATTTATATACTATATATAATAAACGTTTTATTTTATAAGCAAAGGATATTAAACTTTTAAAGACTTTAACGAAAATATTAAATAAATAAATAAATATTAATAATTAAAGCGAGAATAAGATTCGTTAAGAGATAAAATCTAAATAAAGGTTTAATATAAAAATTAGTATAATTTTATATACGGAGGATACTTATTAGAAATTAATATATAAATAACTACGATTCGTCGTTCTAGGATATTATAATATATATTAATTATTTAGATCGAGGGTAGTATAATAATTAAATTATTTAATCGCGCTATTAAATCTTAATATATTTTATTTATATTATCGTTATTATAATAATTTTAAAGATACGCGTAGATATAGTTTATTAATAGGAATAATAATTAGTATAATTAATAATACACTATTAACGACCCTAAAGATATTGATTATTTATATTAATTATTATCCTAATTAATAAAGTATATATACGTGTATATATAAACTATATAGGGCTAGCCCTATTAGGAAGGGAGGAAAAGAATAATAAAGAATCCCTTTCTTTCCCTAGATTAGGGAAGGGAATTTCTTTAAATTTATTTTTTCCCTTCCCTACCCCTTCCTTTAGGGAAGGGAAAGGAAGGGAAGATAATTTTTACCTTATTCTATAGCGTAGACGTTAAGCCCTTTATCTATAGAGGTAACTATTATAGTTACTAGTACTTTAGTATAAAATAGTAGTTTATTCGTACCGATAGATAGTTAAATAAATATATAATATACTAAGACTAAATCTTAACTACTATTTTATTTCGTTAATACTATAATTCTTACGTGTCTTATTTCGTTAATATTATATTCTTACTAGATTTCTTACTTTAAATTAAAAATAAAATAATATAGTTATATTATTTATTTAATTAATATTATAAAGGAGTTCGCGAAAATAACGAGCGCTATCGGTATAACGAAGACTATTATTAAGTACTATATTTTTATAATTTATAATAAACTCTTTAATTATTTAGAAAAGACTATAAAATAACTTTATTTAAAACGAGTACCGTAGAATCCTAAAATAAAGACTATATTATATTAAGCGATCGAAAAGTTAGTCTAGTACTACGCTAAAACTAAAGGCGGTTTAGGGTATTTTTATAATAAAGCGGCCTTATTAAACTTTATAAAAACTAGGAAAATATTCGAGACCTCGGAGTAAAAGGTTAATATTAAGTAATTATTATAATTATTAATTTATTAATCCGCTTTCGAGGTAGAGTATAAGGAATACTAAATAAATATATTAACTTCGAGTAGGTTATTTAATTTCGTACGAAATTATAAATATAATCTAAACGATAGGTTTACCTAAATACTAGATATAGATTCTAATAATAAAGAAGGAGAAGATAACGAGTTCTAGAGATATAAGAATATTAATAAATTTTAATAATCTTTCTAATAATTAATTTTATTAATCTCTTTAATACTATTCTCTAATTAATCTACGGAATAAAATATTCTAATATTATAAAAGTAATTTACCCCTCGGTTTCTAATTCTTAATATAATTACTCGTAATATATTAGTCGTACTAATTATAAATATTAACGTAGAGCGTTTATTCTTTATCGCTACAAGGTTATATAGTATTTAGAAACTATAAATACTAGTAATTTTCTAAACTATAATTATTTTATATAAATATAATAAAAGAATAAAGGAATACCGACCTTAAGATATTTTATTTTATTTATTTAATAATTAAATTAATAATCTTTCCTAGGAAGATATAGAATAGGAAGAAATTATTCATAAAGAGGATTTAAAGGAAAAGCGATAATATAACGATAAATAAAAAATATTTAATAATAATAACGAAGACGAGCCTACCTATATAAGTTTTAATTAAGATTATAATTATAATAATTATATTAATAATTAATCTCTAGCCGTTAGAAATATAGAAGAAATATTCGTATTAATAGTATAACTTTATAATCGATATTTAAAACCTAACTCGGAAAAGAAGTAATTATATAAGAATCGATTCGGAGGTCGATGAATATAGTAGAAATAATAAAGGATCTAAGTTTAATTTACCTAGTTATTCGATTAAAGTAAAAGAGAGTATTCGTAATAATTAACGACCTACGGGCCTAGCTTTTTAGTTAGGATTAAAAAAGAATATTTATAGAATTTAAATAGATAGAAATACTATTATCTAGTATATATTAAAGTCTTTTTATTATAAACTATCTTTTAAAATCCTACTATATCGAGTTTATTCCTAAAGTTAATTAATTATATATTTATTATTAAGGATCCCTCGGTAAATCCCTACCCTACTCTACCCTAATTTAGGGTAGAGATCGAACCGCGATCTCTACTCTATACTCTACCCTACTTTACTCTATCTTAGTATTCCCTCTAGAGATCCCTATATTAATCCGAAGTATATAAATAATATAGGGTTTAGTTTATTATTAATATTAATATTAAATTCGGAATTAAATTTAAAAATAGTAATATTCTTTTAGTTTAAAGGATTAAGTGTATTTTTTATAAATAGAGTACTAACTTCGGTTATTTATAATGTAAATTAACTTGTATATCTTTTTTAGGACGGGGTTTATAATTCTAAATTAATATTTATATTAAAATTTATCGGCTTTAAATAATAATTTAGATAACTAATCTACTAAACTAAAAAAAAAGAATAATATAAACTTTAACTAACCGACGGGTTGAAACTATTAATAAGAAAAATAAATAAGAAAATATTCCCGTTACTAGTTATTATTTAATATTATTATAAAGAAAATTACCTTCGATATAATTAAAATAATTATTTATTATATTATTTTAGGAATACCTTAATTAAAAAATTATAATCTAATAATTAATTAAGAAATAAGAGTATTTATATTTTTATATATTAAAACCGTCGCTAGTATAATACCTATATATTTATAAAGAATAATTATAAATAAAAAATTAAATCGTAGTCTAGTCGAAATCTATAGTATTTTATCTTCGAATAAAAATAACTTTATATAAGGATCCGACTCGATATATATTAATTAAAGAGGTGAGTAAGGCGAATAAATTAAAGCTTTTAAAAATAAAAACGAATTTCTTAATATCTCTAAAAAGTATTAATAATAGAAATATCTTTTTTAAAAAAAAAACTATAAAAGTATAATACCTAAGGCCGCTAGCGTAGAGCTAGCGGCTTAGTAATAGTATAAAAAATATAAAGTAGTTACGGGGTTTATTATTAAATAGTTTTTAAATCCTAGATTTAATAATAGAACTAATCTCTAAGGATTCTAATAATACGGGGGAATATTAACTCGATATATTAATAAAGCGGGAGACTACACAAGAAAATCGAGGTATTAAATATACTTTTTACTACTTTAGGCGGAAAAATAATAAAAAGAGAATATTAGTTAAAAAAAAAAAAAAAATTTAAATAAAAATCCTAAAAATAGTAACTTCGGATTTAAGATTTTAAATCCGTGATTTTCTATTAGCGCCGGGTAGCTCGCTAAGGCTATATAAAGTATTATAACTATATTAATTTAATTTAAATTTTAGATTATATTAATATATAAAAATTATATACGCGCGTAATACCTCCTAAACTAGCGCGGTACTATAGACTATATAATTCACTTATAACTATTTATATCTAATTATAAACCGGTACTATTTAGACTAGTTTATTCTAATTTATTCAAAATTATTTAAAATAAGTCGAGGTATTAAATATATATTTAGTAACTCTAGTATTAAATCGATCTTTAGGGCTAGTATATAAATTATATAGATCTAAACGCCTTTTCCGTCTTTTTTAATAAAATACGGGCTTATTATTTTATTAATATATAGAATTATTAAAAGTTAAAACCCCGCGATATTAAGGCTAGAACCCCGTATCGATAAATAATAATATTATAAAAATAGCGGGGCGTAGGTATATATAATATATTAATACCTTTAACGGGGTATAAATATATATAATATATTATTATTTTATAATTACCTCCTCTTTTAGGCCCTAGTCTCTAGGTATTTAAATATTTTAATTAAAAAATATTTATTAAAAACCCTTTAAACCCCCTAAGAGAAATAAGGGAAAAGAGTTATCTAGTATAATAATATTATTATATAGTAACCTAAATATAGTTACGTACTTAATCCTTTAATACTTATAGTACTAGTTACGGAATAGTATTTAATTAATTAATCGAAGTTTATTAAAAAACCTTTAAACCCTCTAAAAGAAATAAGGGAAAAGAGTTTTCTAATTTATACTATTAATTTTATAGCGCTAATATATAGTACTAGTCGCGGAACGATACGAAATTATTCCTATAGTATTATTAAATAGTATTAGTAATAGAAAAGTAATACTATTATACTACCCCTATTATATAGTAGTATTAATAGTAAATAAATAGTATATTTATAAAACTGTCTCTATAGCGCTAATATATAGTAATAGTAATTAATAATAGTGGAGCGAAATAGTATACGCTATCGTTCTTATAGTATTTATAGTACTTATAGTAAATATAGTATATTAGATTATTTTTATAGTATTTATAGTACTAGTAGCGGAATAGTATTATAGTATAGCCTTATTTACCTTAACCTAGCCTAATTTATTTTAGATTCAATTTAAGTCTTAGCCTAGTTTAATTTATCTTAGATTTAATTCAAGTTTAAACTAGTTTCCCTATTTCTATCCTAATATAGTCGGGATGGGAAATAAGTAAATACTCCGTACGTTAGTTTCTATTTAGATAGTAGCTGGCCCTACTTTAGTTTTCGTTCTTTATTTTTTATCTTGGCCTACTCCTATACTATAGCTAGGTCATGATTTAATAAACCTAGCCGTTAATTTAATAAACCTCTAGATACTAATCCCGTCCCTTGATAAATAGCGGTAGCTACTCTTACTATATACTTTTATTATACTATAAAAACACTAGTAGTAAAGTATTATATATAAACGATATAGCCCTAATATTATACCCGGAGATTAGTAATAATATAACTACTATAATAACGATTATATTTATTAATAAAAACGAGGTAGCGGAGCGGAGGCGCGTATCGACGTATTATAATAATAAAATATTTAGCGCGACGGTTTATTATTAAAATAAACTCGCTCGTTTATTTATTTTCTTTCTTCGTAACTTCTTTAGTCTTTCTCGTATATTATTACTCTAGCTCTATAATAGTATTCTAGTATTATAACTAATATATAGATAATACTCTCGTTATATATAACTTTCTTCTAACTCTATAAATAACTTTTATTTATTAATAGTATCACTTTATTTATATTAATATAGTTTAGTTATAAATATATTAATAAATATAACTAGTCCGTTATTAGCGCGACTATATAATATTAATTATCATAGTAGTTTATTATACTTCGTAACTCTTTTACTAGGTCTATTTCTATTAATTTAATAATAATTATATTCGAGGTACGTCCCCTCCTTATATATTTTATTATATTAATTACTATAGAATCGACTATTATATAAAGATAAATTATGACTATAAATTTTAAAATAGTATATATTAATAATAAAAGATCTCTAAACTTTTCCGAAGGAAAGTAAAGAGGTTTATATATTAATATACCCGTATCGGTAATAAGACTCTTAAAGAAAATCATAAATATAATTTAATAAATAAGTAAATTATCTAGTAATATAAAGAATATAATAAAATAATAGTAATTAGTAGGTAAACTCCTACTATAATCGCTAATCTATAGAATTAATTAACGGCGGCGAACTAGTATATTAAGGAATTAAAAGCGATGAATAAAGTTCTCGAAAAAAAGGCCGAGAGTTTCCGCTAATATAAATAGAACTTTAAGGATTATATTAAAGATACTATATCTTCTTCTAGGGATTTCGATAGGAACTAAATATTTTATATAATATAATAACGATATCGAATTCTTTTTTTCTTAAATCGGCGCTAACTAAACTCACCTAAATATATTATTTAATAGTATATTCTAGGCGTTTATATAGACTATACCTAAAATAAAAGTATTTTTATAAATATAATATCTTATCGTTATTATATATAAATAGTTTAATAGTAAATTGAATTTAGTCGTACTCTAAAACTATATAATAAAGTTATAAATATAGAGTAGAACGTCCGTTATATAAGTATTAATATAAAAATAGTAATATTTACTTTTAATATCGGCTCCGTTTATTCCGCTTTATCGCTTTATACGGCTAGGTAACCTCTTTAATTATATTTATATATTTATATTTACTACCCGCTTATTTAGAGACTTTAATTAATTTATTAATATTAATAAATTCTTTATTTAATAATTATTAAGTATATTCTTCGCTTTAATTAGTTTACTTAATTTTATACTAAATATCTTCTTTATTTTTAACTTTATTAATTACCTCTTCTACCTCCTATAGTTTATTATTATTAATAAATTTAGGGGTTTATATAAAAGATTCTACTATATTAATATAGTCGCGAAGATAATATAATTTAAATAACGATATATAAAAGATATTATAAATTCTATATATAGAAGGTAGTAGTAGGCGGTAAATTTATATTTTTATTTTATTAATAATCTTAAAGGGCCCTATAAACTTATAGGATAATTCTTTATTTAGGCGCTTTTACTTTAAATTCTTTATTATTAATATAACTAAATTACTAACTTTATAACTTTATAGTTTATATATTTTATTATATTATTTAATTTAGTATTTAATAACGCTTTAAAAATACTTTATAACTTTATTCTTTAGAGTTTATAATTATTATATTTTATTATTTATAATTAATATCTTTCTTTCCCTAAAGTCGTCCTCGACCTCTTAACGGATTTTAGGATAGTAATTATATATATAAAAAAACGATATCGTTCCGATAGTAATACTCTAATTATTATTTATTAAGAATTTTATTATAAGAAGTAATCTAGCCTAGTTTATTTATTTATTATTAATAAATATACGTAAATAATACTCTAGTATTTAATTTTAATACTCTATCTACTTATTTATTTAAGGGTAAAAGATAGTATTTAGATATTATTTAATTTTCGAATAAAAATATATAACCGACTAGAAAGCGCTTATAAATATAGAGCCTCTATCGTTAATTATACTATTAAATATACTATAATAGTAAATAATTTTAGAATAAAATATTTCCGCTAACTAAACGGTATCGATTTTAATAGTTATAAATATATATTTAACTATTTTAATAAATCGATTTATAATAATAAAAATAGTATTATAAATAGTACCTCTATATTTATTAAACGGTAAACTAGTTATAAAATCTATAAGAATTTCCTTCTATAATTAAATAGTAATAAGAAACGAATTTAATTTATTATATAAATAATATCGCGGCGCCTTCGTCCGTTAATATATATTATAAATTTTAATATAGTCTATAATTTACTTTAAATTACTCTTTTAGAAAATTTTTCGGGTAAATAATTTATACGACTTTATAGCGCTAAAATAGTTTATTAAAGAATTATTATAATATCTTTTTATAAACTCTTTCTTTAGAGCTTTATTCTTTAATATATAAAAATAATCGTTATATTTTAATAATCCCTCGGAGTCTATAATCTATACTTTATTCTTTATATAACGTCGGTCTTTTAATATATTTACTCTAGTTCGAAAAGAGTTTATTTAATTATTATAAATTTATAATTCCCGAATTAATATTTTAATAGGCCTTTTAGGATTATTATATATAATTTTAAATATTATTATAATATCCCGCTTTAGAATTATTACTTTTAATTTTATAATTTAAAAAGTAGAAATTATAACTACCTTTATTTCTTTATTTTTTTCCGATAATTAACTACTAGTTTAAAGAGTAAGTTTTTTCTAAAGTATTAATAATAATTTAATATTTAACGGCGATACTTCCTTATAATTAAAATACCGCGACGATATATCGGTAGGATTTAATTTTCTAGTATAATAGAAGATTTTAAAATTATAAATAATTAATTTAAATACTTAACGAGTTTATTTAAAATTTAGTTTCTTTTATTTTATAAAACTCTTTAGGTTATTATAATTAATCTAGATTTTAATATAATAAAAACTACTTTCTAGGTAGTATCGCTATTATTTTATTACTACTATAATAACGAGTAATTTTTAATTATAAATCTTATAGTTTTATTTTAAAGAATTTAATTTCCGCGATTAGAATATTATAGAGTATTAATAACTATCTTTATTTTATTATAATAATATAGAGTTAAAGCTAAAGTTAGAAGTATCTATCTCTATATATAATTATTTAGTTAGATTATAATAATATAGAAAAGGCGCGTTTACGAATATATTTTATAAAATCTAAAACGTATCCGTAGCGCCGTTTATTTATTTTAATAGATTTATTTTCTTATTTACTTTACTACTCTTAAATAGGTTAGTAAACGGCGTAATTATATTAAAATAATTATAAATAAACCGTTTATAGAAATTAATAAAACCTAAAAAGACTTATACCTCCTAATAAATTTTTAGTTAAAATTATTCCTTAATAGTCTTAATACGTTCCGGGTTTATAGTTATTTTTTTAATAAATATAATAAAACCTAAAAACTCGATTATTTCGGTACCGAATTAATACTTCTTAAGGTTAATAAATAACTAGAAATAACGTAATCGTTTAAATATTTATTTAATATACCGTTAATACTCCGCCGGATTAATACTATAAATTAGGATATTATCTAGATATATTACGTATATTATATTTATTAAACCTATAAGTATATAGTTAATATAAGTTCGAAATATCGCCGGTATATTAACGAGCCTAAAAGGTATAATTAAATATTCGAAGTAATTATAGCGAGTTTAGAAAATAGTTTTCTACTCGTCGTTTTTCTTAATTTAGATCTTATAATAAATATCTTTAAAGTCTAACTTCGTAAAGATTTTAAAACTATATAGGCGGTCTAATATCTTAGTAATTAAGAGTAACGGGTATTAATTCTTAATAATTATTATATTTAAACTTTAATAATAAATATAAAGATATAACCTACTATTCTTTTTAGATATAAAAAGAATAAATATTTTAATTAAAGAAATTAAATAACGGATCTAGCCTTTATAAAATAAGGCTTCTAAATAGCGCCGTAACTCCGATAATTTAATTTAAGATAAATTATAGAGAGGTTTATAAAGTAGTTTTTTATTAATTTTTATTTTAATAATATAATCCGCCTATTTAAAAATAAATAGGGTACTCGCCTTTTTATTAAAAGAAATATTATAAAACTTTATAAATTCCTTAAGAATCTTTAGGTTAAGAAGTTTTTCTTATTTACTTTATATTACTATAATATATATAACCGCGAATATATTCGGTTTATTTTTAAAACTACTAGTAAATTTAGCCGGTTCCTTAATTTATAAATTATTAAAATTAATTTTAAACCGCTATTAGTCCGCTTTAGAATTAATTAATATCTTTAATTAATATAATTTAAATATACCTAGAATAAGGTCTAAATCTTTGAAGTTTATAACGTAGAATAAAGTACTATATTTATACCCTTAACCCTAATTATCGACTATTTAATAGTTTAATTAATATATATTATAATAATATATATTTTACCCGCTAATTACTTTGACTAGTAATAAAGTAACGTTATAAAATTCCAAATTATTTTTAATAACGAATTATTATAAAATTAAATCAATTTATACTCTAGAGTTAATTAAAGTAATAATTTATTTAACTTTATTTTAAAGAGTAATCTAACCCTTAGAAAGAATAAAAGAGTATACCTCTATTAATTATTTTTCTTACTCTTTTTCCGAGGCGTAAATTAGACTTAATCGTTTTTTATTAATACCGCGCCGACGTATATAACTAGTTTATCTAGGTCGGGATATTTAGGCTTAATATAATCTTTCATTCTATAATAATAATAAATAATCTTATTATATAAAGAATTAATAATATTAGTTTTACGTTTATTACTTTTCTTTTTTAAATATATTTATTTAACGCTATCGCCGGTATTAGGTTTAATAATTCGGTCTATTATAAATTTTTCTTTATTAAGGTTCTTTAAATAGGAACCCGAATTAAAATTAAAATTATTTATTAATTATATATACTTTAGATTCTTTTCTTATATAATAACTTAAATAAAAATTTCTTCTCTTTAAATGAATATACTACTAGTATTAAAAATCTTATTTTTAAATTTAGATTTAAATTTAATTAAAAAGAAATTTACTTTATACTCCTCCGAAAATAGAGATAACTAGGTCTTTATCCCTTAAAATAAACCTTAAATAACGATATCTTTTAGATAGGTTATTATTTAATTTCCTCCTACTTTTTATAAATAAAAAGATAGTAATTAATTAAATTTATTATTAAATTAAAAAGGAACTTTTTAAAAAAGCTAAATATAATACTAACTAAACTATATAAATCGTAGTATTTATATTATTATATTAAAACTAACGAGTCTATATAATATATAATCTTTAAATAGTCGGTAGTGAAATATTTAAAACTAATTAAAAATTTAATATTTACGTCGCGGAATTAGTATAAATATTTACCTTCGCTCGTACTCTTATAAAAATATATTTTATTAGAGCGTAGTATTTTCGCCTTAATAAAAATATCCTTACTAAATATAATTAAATTTATTATTATTCTACCGGTAAATATAATAATTAGGGGACCTTTATTAAAAATAGTAAATTCCACTAATACTCCGCTAATAGGTATAGAAGTAATCGGATTATATAGTTTTTAATTTTAAATTTATAATACCGTTAATTTTTACTATTATTTAAGGCGACGATTTTCTTCTTTAATAACTTTAAACTATATATCTAAAATCTCTTCGAGAGTAATAATATCTCCGAATTTATTATTATCCTTATAATAGGGGTCGTCGGAGGGGGGTTAATTAATATTATTATTACTAAATTCTTCTAGACGTCCCGAGATTAAACCCGATATTATAATAATAATAAATCTTTTCTTTAAAAAGATTTAAACGATTAAAACTATAATATCTAAAACCGCTAGCGTAGAGTTAATAATTTAATAATAATATAAAAGATGTAAAATAGTTATAGAGTTTATTATTAGGTAGTTTTTAAATTCTAAATTTAATAATAAAACTAATCTCTAAGGATTCTAATAATACGGGGGAATATTAACTCGATATAAAATTATTAAAAGTTAAAACCCCGCGATATTAAGGCTAGAACCCTATTTTAATAAATAATAATATTATAGAGGTAGCGGGGCGTAGATATATATAATATACTAGCGCCTTTAACGAGGCGTAAATATATATAATATATTATTACTTTATAAAAAATATTACCTAATATCGATAAATCCGGAAAAATAGTTTTGTATTATCGTTATTTAATCGGTGCAAAATGCGTATTCTGTAGCCTTGGTAAATCTTGGCGCCAAGATTATAAAGTTAGAGTTAAGGTCTACGCGAGAGCGCTAAACTTAATCCTAAAAATAGCTTTATAGCCCTATAGGGCAACGCTAGTGAAAATCTAATTAAAAATTCGGAATCTAGGCTAAAAACAGGTTTAGTAAAATATTTATAGTCCTATATAGGGGCCCTAGTCTAAATACTATTAAAAGTTAAAGTCAAAAAAAAAAGTTACAGAATCGCTATAGAATCGCTGTATTTTCGGTACATAATGCGCTTAGAATACGGGACATGAGTAGATACGTATTTCTAGTATTTTACGTATTTTCGGTATAAAATACGTATAAATCGGGGTTTCCGGACTTACCGATAAAATATTAATTATAAAATTATTAAATCGAATTCGAATTGAATAAATAACTAATATTTAAACCTATTTATACTTTATTAGAAAAAGAGCTCGGAGTATTTCGTAGGTATATCGATAAAAGTTTTAAAAAAGGATTTATTTAAGATTTTAAATTATTAATAAATTATTTAACTCTCTTTATAGTAAAAAAGAATAGAAGTTTACGATTATATATAAACTATCGAAAATTAAACGATATTATAATAAAGAATCGGTACTCTTTATTAAATATTAATAAGTTATAGGATCGGTTTATCATAATAAAAATCTTTATATAATTAGATCTTCGAGGCGCGTATAATCTAATTCGGATAAAAGAAGATAAGGAGTAGAAAATTACCTTTAGAATTAAATATAGTTACTACGAATATTTAATAATATTATTTGGATTTACTAACGTACTAATAACCTACTAGGTATTAATTAATAATATTATATAAATATATTTAAATATAATAGTAATTATATACCTCGACGATATTTTAATCTACTTTATTAATAAGGAAGAATATATCTAATATATATAGAATATCCTAATTTATTTATTATTAACTAGACTTCTCTTTAAACTAAAGAAATATAAATTTTATTAAAAAATTAGTTAAATTCCTTGGATTTATAATTAATACTAGAGGTATTTATATAAACTCTATAAAAATCAAGAGTATCGAAGAATAATTTATATTATATTATATTAAAACGATATAAAGTTTCTTAAGGTTTATGAATTTGAATAGAAGATTTATTAAAGATTATTTCAAAAAGGCTTTACTATTAACGGAGATTATAAAGAAAAATACTATTTTCCGGTAGAGAGAAAAATAATAACGATTTTTAACGTATTTAAAAAAGCCTATAAAAAGCCGTTAATATTATATTTCTTTTATAATAACGAACTAGCTCGAATTAAAACCGATATTTTAAACTTCGTAATAAGAGTTTATATACTCTAATAAAGAGATAATAAACAATACCCTATTATATACTATTCTCGAAAGATATTATTTATAGAATAGAACTATAATATTTATAATAAAGAATTATTAGTAGTAGTATCTATATTAGAATAATAAAAAGTATACGTAGAAAGTTATTTAAACCTCACTATTTTTATAAATTATAAAAATCTTCTTAACTTTACTACTATGAAATAATAAATTAAAGATAAGTTAAATAATTAAAATTGATAATATAATATAAATTAAAGATTTTCTATACCCGAAAAAGAGATAATAGTCGCGTCGATATATTTAATAAACGAGAAGATCTTATAGGAGATAAAGATATAATAATATAACTAGTTCTTATTTAATAATAAAATAAATCGATAATTTTAATATAATAATTAGTAGCGACTCTATATATCTTTATTCCCGAAATTATTAATAATATTTAGAAGAGATATAAAAACGATATCTTAACTATAATATTAAAAGTTAATAACTATAAATTAAATTATTAGAATATAATAAAAAGATCTATATCCCTAAAGGATATTATAAAGAGACTATTCGCGATTATTATAATAACCTAGTTTAAGGATACCCTAGAGTTACTAAAATAATAAAATTAATCTATAAAAAGTACGGCGTACTAGAAATATAATCGTATATCGAGAAATATATTAAAAAGTATATCGAATACTAGTAAAATAAGTCTACGAGGTATATTAAATATAGATAGATTTAATTCGCCCTAGTACTAGATATATTATAAAACGATATTATTATAAATTTCGTTATTAAACTACTAAAGTTAAAGAACCCTATTATAAAAGAGATCTTTAATTCCGTTATAATTATTTATAATAAATTTAGTAAATATACTATAATAATCCAAAAAAAAATATAAAATAGAATAAATTATCTTTATATTATTAAAATAGTTAATTTATAATTATAATATCTTAAAGTTAATTATCTTTAACCCAGATAAATAATTTATTTTTAATTATTAAAGAATATTTATCGGAGCTATTAAAACTAAGTCACGAATATTAACTACTTATTATCTTTAAATAAATGAATAAATAGAGCGAACGAACTAAATAATAAAAATATATTTACGATATTATATTGATAAGAAATAAAATAATTAGGTAAAACTTTTACCGATAATTTAATTAATATTCAATAATAGCTAGTCTAATATAACGAAGTTTATACTATTTTTTACTAATTATAGAAAGTATATAAATATATTCCTAAAACCTAGATAGGGACCGAATATATAAAAAGCGTTAATCTATATAATTAATATAATTATATTATATAAGAAAATATAAATTTGAATTAAATTAACGAATATTTAAACTAAAATAAAAATCGATAAATATCGAAAAAAGTATCTTTAATTAAAGGAAAGAGATAAAGTATATTTCTTAATAAAAAATATAAAAACTAAAATACTAAATAAAAAGCTAGACTAGATTAAAATCGGATTATTTTCGATCAAAAAAAATAAAGAATTAATTAATTATAAATTAAATTTTCTAGTCGACGCTAAAGTATATTTTATATTTTATATCTTTTTACTAGAGTTAGTAAACTTCTTAATATTTTTATAAAATACTTTTTATTTTTAAACTAAAAAAGAAATAAAATTCGAAGTCGAAAGAATTCTAGAATAACGAGGTTAGGACTACCTCGTTAAATAAAAAAGATATAACGAATTAAAAAATATTTAGGAATTAAATATAAACTTTAGGAACTACCTAGATCTCTTATAAAGATTCCGTTAAGAACGAAGGATATAACTAATTAATCGAATTTATCCTCAAGTTATAATTACTCTAAGGATATATTAAATAAAAAATTATTAAATTTAAAGTTAACGCCGTTAACCTTTTTATTTTTCTTTAATTTAATAATATTTTTTAATTCGCCTTCGACGAGTTATTTTTCTTTCTTTTTAGTAACTCGATTTTAACTTAAAGATGAGTTTATTTTATTAATATTATTTTAACTTCCTTTAACCTTTCCTTTTATAACTTCTAGAGACGAGTTTATTTAATAAATAAAAAAGGTACTAAGTTATATTCCTAATTAACGCGAATATACTTTATATATTTATTTAAACGAACCCTAATTTTATATTATTTAAAATACTACTTCTCGACGTATTATTAATAAGGATATATAACTAATTTTAAAATAAAAAAAGATTTACGAAATTACTATCTACGATAGTAAAATAATAAAGAAATAGGGCTAGATATTTATTATAACCAATAATTTATCTCTAGGACGAAAGTTTCGGGAGGGGAATTTAATATTATAAATATTATATAATATTAAATTTATTTAACGAGGGGGTAGAATAAATATTAATAATAAAATTATTTACTATAATCGGAGAGTAAATAAAATAAATAAATTATTATTTATTATACTCACCGAGTATATAAGGTAAATATATCGCTTTTAATATAATTTTCTTCTATTATATAAATAGTATATTTTCTAGTAGATAAAAACTTCGTATTTAACTTTCTTTAGAACTTTTAATTTTAGATTTTAAATATAAATATTTATTAAATCTTTAATTGAGTTTGTTAAATTTATCTAGTTATATTTAATTAATTATACGAAGCCTATTATTTACTAATTCTTAATACTCTTCTCTAAGAGAATTAACCTAGGTCCTATCGACGTTATATTAAAATATTAAACGGAGAGTCTTAATAAAAAGATATAGAAATATATTTAATAATATAACTTTATAGCCCGTAATATTATATATTAGAATATCTCGCCGCTTTATTCTTACCTAGAGAAACTATATTCTATTTTTATAAAAGTCGTAAAATTTAACCTCCTAGGAGTATTTTTATTTATTATAATATTTATATTCTAATTAACTCGAGTCGTAGGCGGATAAAAATAATTAATTATTACTAGAGCGGGAGTTTTCGGACCGGAGTAATAAAAGAATAAAACTACTAGTAAAGTATATATACTCTTTAAATAAACGCGTTTCTTTATATACGGAGTAGTTACTACCGCGTAAAAAGAGTATTTTATAAATCGAGATCTAATAACCGCGTAAAAAAGATACGGGAGGCTATATTAATTTAGGTTAATAAAGTATTAATTTAGATTTATTTATAAACCTACTCCCCGATATACTCGCGATAGTAAAAATATAATATTATATTATTAATTATACGTCCGATCCTCTTATAGTCTTTTCCGAGGTCGCGACGAGTTAATAATCTCGTTTTCTTCGTTTTTAAATTCGTCTTTATCTCTATCCTTAATAACTATACCTAATTTCATTTATAAATAACCGTCGTCTTTTAAATATATTTACTCTTAATTCGATTTTTAATAATTAGGATAACGACTTAATGAAACAATATTTAATTTAATAATTAAGACTTTTAGCCGTCTTATACTATAAGAAGTAAATTAAGAAATCAATATTATAAAATATATTTAATATTTAAGGCGCGATAAATAAATATAAAAATAATTTAAATAATATAATTTATAAAAGGGGTCGACTTCGTTATTATTTTATTACTAAAGTATCTCGATAAATATATTAATATATATCGCCGGCCTACCCTTTTTATTATATTTTCCGATATTAATTATAGTAATAATAGTTTTAAATTCTCTTAATTCTCTTTTAAATTCCTCGTTTTCCTCTTTAACTCGGTCGTTATTAACGAGATTTAATTATATTTATAGATAATTTTACCGACTTTAGATATATCTCGCTAATTAAATATATATCGAATTATAAAAATTTTTAAATATTCAATATTACTTTTATCTTTATTATTAAAAACCTAATAAATTACCGAAATATATATATCGATATAATATTCTTTTATTTAAGATGAATTTTATTTACCTCGATTTTATCGGTAACTTGGAAAACCCCGATTTTTACGTATTTTATACCGAAATTATATAAAATACTAGAAATGCGTATCTATTTATATCCTACATTCTAAGTATATTATACACCGATTAAATAGCGATATAGTACCGATTTAGTAACTTTTTTTTTTGACTTTAACTTTTAAAAGTATCTAGACTAGGGCCCCTATATAGGAATATAAATATCTTACTAAATCTGTTTTTAGTCTAGATTCCGAATTTTTAATTAGATTTTTACTAGCGTTACCCTATAGGGCTATAAAGTTACTTTTAGGATTAAGTTTAGCGCTCCCGCGCAGACCTTAACTCTAACTTAAAAATCTTGGCGCCAAGATTTACCAAGGCTACAAAATGCGCATTTTGCACCGATTAAGTAGCGATTTTACAAAACTATTTTTCCGGACTTACCGATATTATATTAATTAAATCGCGTTTAATATTATCTAGCTTTTTATAATTCTCTCGGATAAATATAATAAAAGTATCGATAAAGTCGCCGGATCTAACTTTTTATATCGTTATTATTTATTTAATTTATTATTATTATCGCTAATTAAGGCCCTAT
>JAABUS010000825.1_pt1 | contig 73995 bp, 32 predicted proteins | sample 5560161 | NCBI WGS metagenome assembly JAABUS01 (sample SAMN10711885, study PRJNA513376) | rock metagenome | isolation source: Antarctica rocks | place: Antarctica: Victoria Land, Trio Nunatak nord | collected 2016-01-04
AGACCTATCCACCCACCTAGGTGGCCATCCGTATTAACTTCCCCCAACCCCCCCGCGCGCTCCTCAGTCCCTGGCCTTCCGCACCAAGACCACTTTCGCTTCCGCCGTACCATCGTTGTGCATCAAAGCATGCACCTTCCTTCAACCCACAAGCCATCAGTGTCGCCCAAATTCATTCCTCACGACCAGAATTGAACCTACCAACCCGCCCATTTCCCATGCCCGGCCAAGAGCTCGTCGTACACATACTTCGAAAATTCGAATCCGAGTGCGGGTACGGGACCCTGGCTGAGCGCTCGTATCCTAGGATTATTCAACGAGACCTTCATTTCTTTCTTTTGGGACCAAGAAGGGCCTGAAGGTTGTGTTAGGTGGGTGGGTTTGAGGGGCGAGTGGGGATGGCTTACCGTTCTTGGGGTCGTTGCGCTTTACTAGGAGAAGGTACATGGCTTCCATTGTTGGTGAGGAGGTTGGTGCTGACATTTTGAGTGATTTTCTTTGGTCTTGCGATCGGGTCTAGATAGATGGTATGAGTATAGATTTTCGAGTAATTGCTCTTGCTAGTTGTAAGAGGAGAAGTCTGCTCTCTGCTCCAGGAGGGGGGGATATAGGCATCCTGCCTTGGCGTTGTGACTCTTCCCGCATATTCGAATATTCATAAACTTCGAAATTGGATTATTTCCATATATCCAAATTCCATGTGCAAGCCACAAAAGCCAAAAATTCAAGATTCTAGCGTTTCCACGTGGTTTTCCAGCTGTGAATCATATATGCCAAGCAGAATTTCGAATTTCGAATTTTTAAGGCTGTAAGCGAGGAACAAACTTCTTTTTCAACTTTGTGGTACACCTCGATGCTTGAGACCCACCAGGCCTTCGAAGACCATTCACCTACGGACATCAAGTATTTGATCATATGCGCACCTGAGACATTCCATTTCACTGCTGCCTTTGACCCTGAAGCCGATTGTCTTGACAGTCGAAGCCGTGTTCTCTCTCACGCAATGGATTAAGGCAACCGAAGCCTCCAAGATCGTCTTGAGCTTACCCTCGATCCAGTGGCTGCTGGAGAAGGGGAAGAGACGATCGAACGACCAGGTAATTGAACCCATTCTTGAACCCACGGTGCGCAAGATGTCATAATATGAACCCCCTGCTCGTCACGTTGCGTCGGTCTACGAACACATCCGGGAAGCGTAGGACAACGATTCTGTACTGACAAGTCTTGAGTTCTAAACAACGACTGACGAAACAAGGTGATTCTGGGTTCCCACAACCGTCATCCCCATCCCACCCCCAGACAATGCTTTCCAAACAAGTCGCCAATCTCCTCTTCTCGTCTCGTTCGGCTATGAGGAATGCATCCACAAAATCTATCATATACTGATCCGCAGCATTCTTCGCTCCTCCTACAATCTCAGCCTAAGAAAATGATCCTCTAAAAGGAACTGACCTTGGTTCAACGTATACTCTTTGAAATGGAAAACAACGGGTAATTATTCGGTGATATAACTGATTAAGAATTCCTCGTCCTCGGATATCGTCGAGAACTTTGCACAGGGGTAGTTGGTACATCGACTTCCTTCTTTGCTTTTATGACCTGCAATACAGAACGTAAGGCCAGATGAGGCCTTTTTAGTGGAGAATGGAGGCCTGATGGTTGTGAGGGGTTGGGAGGTTCTTTGTATGATTGGGATTTTTGAGGTGTCAGAAGTTCAGCAGATTGTAGAGTCCAAGCCTGAGTAGCCTAAAGAATCTTTGGATGCAGTGCGTGATAGTGTAGCTTGCTTTAAAATCGTGAGAGGGCATCGGAACGGTATTTCGAAAGATCTTTGCCGTGCGACGACATGAGAGATGGTAGGATGCGTCTAGTGTCGCTCTGGATGTGTTTCTTGCTCGATCCAGTGACTGAAAGAAAATAGTGATAGCAGAGTTAGCTGCTTTCGTATATATATAGGATCCTATGATCTTTCGCGTGGTAGGAAATGTATATCATGACTTTTTGGTCGAAGTGCTTCCTTCGATCCTAATAGGGACCTGAGATGCTTCAAAATGTTGGCGAGCAGCAATACCCCAACTCCACCACTCCATATTGGGAATTCAGCATTCTGTTTATAAAGAAGAAGACAAAGAGGCTGTTGCCCAGAGATGCTAGGAGTGATGTTGAGCCACAGATATGAGAAACCTTGCCTAGGGATGATAGAACCGGCGTTGACCCACCAACTTACACATTGGGACAACCGCCTAGCTATAATGCAATTAGCATTGAGTAGTAGATTTGAAAGCTAGTATGCTACCATTATTTCAATGATATAGGTTGGAAACAGTTTGTTGTGAAAAGCTTGCCCCTTGGGAGCACTTCAAATATCTTACCACAAGCCTTTCTTACAGCTCTAGGAACCTCAGCCGCGCATGAATCTCTAATCAAAATTAAAGAGGACAATTCGTGTACTTTCTTTTGACCCAGAAGACAGATATAATATTTGATCGCAGTCCTCTTTCAGAACAGAGTAACAGAAGCACAGTACTCATTCAACATTACACGCCTCAAGGGAAATTCTCTAAATCAAATTTCTGCTCTCAAGAAATTGTGCAGGGAAATTTTGCTGTGGCAATTTTCATCAGTCAATGAACTCGAGATTGTGGCAAGGGTCCAATGACGGGTTGTCTCCGTTTCCAGGCTATCCCCACTCATGTTCAAAAAATAACAGAATCTCCATCCATAGTAAGGCCCCTGACCAGATTCATTGGTGGCAAAGCCCGTCAATACGTTGATGGGTCTCGCTGAGCTCCATGAACGCAGTCCCCTTCCAGCGTGCCTTTTCCTCTTCCGTTGGTTCATACATTTCACACTCCAGCGGCCACAGCTTTTTTTCCTCTTTCGCGTCTCTTGTTGGAATACTCAAAATCTAGCATACCGTCCCAACTTCATCCCCCTCGCGAACATGAAGAAAGATTAATGCTTGTCCCGTGGCAGGGCAGCCGTATCTAATCGGGATTTGTAACATGCATTCAAAGATTTGCATAATAGTGGCGCCGGCAAACAATTTCGGGTTGAGGTTAGCCTTAGCAGAAATGTCGTTTGATATGCACGCAGTACTGTACTATTGATTCGCTTCTCCACCGAGAGGCCAGGGAGGTCGATCATCGCGTCTCGTCAGTCTCGGCCAAATCTCCAAGCATCCTTATCATCCTCCTTTGATACCTCTTCTTCCACATATGGTTCTCATTTCTCATTCGAATTTGAACACGATTGTCTTGACTGTTGAGGTCGCATTCTCTCTCACGAACGTGTCTCTCCTCCGCTTCATCTTCCTCGGTTTCCATGACAGTCTCATAGTCACCTGATTCCTCGTCCTCATCGCTCTCAAAGTCTCAAAGCTGTATGATAATACGGCCACAGCAGTGGCAATTCAGTGAAGGTGTGGCTAAAAGGAAAGACAATGATCATGGAAGTATGTAAATGTATATGTAGGGAGGGAGAGTTACTAAAATAAGTGGGTCACCCATGCAGAAAGCTCTGAAGCGGAAAACGGGCGTGGCTTCTGTCATCAAACCAGTGGTGATGAATTATGAACCCGGAGCATTCATCATTTCATTCGATTCGAATAAAGCATCGATTTCCAACGTTCGCACCCTCTATCTCTTAATCACACCTCCGTCTCATCTCTGGACTTTGATGGTGAATAGCATATTCGTCCGTTCGATATCTTCCCCGAAGACCTCCAGAGTACCAGCGAGGACTGTCAATTGTGCTGCCATAACCTCCGAAGCCCATATCGAAGGTCTTCGCTTTCCACAGCAGCGCACAATCATTGACCCCGCAGCAGCGGCAATCCGATGGCAGGGACCTTTTTGACGCATGTATCTACACCTTTGGCTGCATACATGGTTTCCTTGTAGCATGTTTCTCATACTTTGCTAGTCTAGGTAGTATCTGTGCAATCAAGGGGACAACACAAAAACTGTAGCATGTATTGTTGTAAATAGGAGCTGTTGGAGGTAGGAGTATCACGCAAATTTTGAAAGCATTGAGGAGGGAAGAGGAAGTAAACCATGGCGTAAATTTGATTGTATTGAAGTATAAATACTAAGCTCTCGTCACTTCATAGAATCTAAATAAAGCACGAGTCGCAAGCATTCCTATCTTTGTAGAACATGTATGTGCTGTTAATGAATGATTGTCTCGGCTTCTGTCTCCTCAAAAATATTCCCATTTGCGATTCATCACTTCTGAGTCTTCCTTGCTGGCATCTTCACTTTCTTCTTGTGAAGACCTCGTGGTGGAGCAGTCCGAGTGATGATAATGCCCCCACAGCAGCGACAATCCAAGGCCTTATCCTGGCTCAGCCCACTCTGGCGCTTCCCTCCACATTTCTGGCTGCAAGGATGAACCTCCTCTAGCATAGTCCTTACTTTCTTGGGATCCTGGTAGTAGCGGTCGTGCTCTGTGATAGCCTTGTCCGCGCATCCACGCCATTTTGGATCCACCCTTGCCCGAAAGTTTCTTTGCAGCTTCTCCACTTTCTCTTGGAAGCAGTTTCTGCACTGGAATCGTGTGAGGTTGACGTTGCGACATGTGCAGGTATTCTTGCCGTATGGGTGTTTGGCGAGCAGTTTCATTTCGTGGATCTTACAAAAGCGGATGAGGTGCGACTTATAGAGGTTTTCTACCTTTTCTTTGGTGTCAAGGTCGAAGAAGCGTTTGGTGTCTTCGAAGTGATCCTCACAGACAAAGCGGCGACCAAGATATGGAGCTGCCTCAGGTGTGTTCGGGGGGCGTGTGGTTGGGGTGTACTTGCGACATGGATCTTTCCAGAGTTGCACGGGGTGGACGGAAACCGAGTCGAAGAGGCACCAGTTTTCGAGACATGGTAGGATCTTCCCAACGTACGTGTAAGGCTGGTTGTCGATTGTCAGGGCTGTAAGTCCACGACGGTCGTTCGGGCATCGACCAGTCCATTGACCGGTAGCAGTATTCCATGGATTCATCTCTGTGCAAGGCATTTGCCCGATAGCGAATGTGCAGGAATGATGATCGCGAGGGTTTGGCGGCAATGACTGCGATTTGCTGTGAGATCCAATGTCGAATCCGCCCACCAGTTCCATAATCTGGTCAAGCACTTCGTTGGGTAGATTACCTAAGTCACCGAGCCTGGGCACAGTGATCTTGAGGCTGAGTTGAGGAGGAAGTAGAGCGTAATCCTTTCGCTCGCAAAAGTATCGCCGATCTGGGCCTTTCAAGTGTGGGTTTTCAATGAGGTCATCGCTCCAGGTCTTGGTGTTCTGAAAGGCAGTCCGAAGAGCTTGCTTGAACTTGCGAGGATGACCATCCCTTAGGTGCCTGAAGATACAGATCTCGCACTCGCAGTCGCAATAATCATTATGGTAGCCGTTGCAGTCCGGGTTGTCACATCGTTCGTTTGACCCATCATGCCATTCAGGTAGCTCTGAGATGGCGTCTGAGACTACTGATTGTGCGTCCCAGTCTGGCTCGTCGAAAGTTTCTGTCGCTGGGGTTCCTTCCGCGTTGTTGCTGGTGAACTTGTCTAGAGCGTTAGGCTCCGGGGTGACGCCGGACATGTTGAATTGTCTCCGGTAGAGAAATAGAAATAACCGTAGTATAAAGAGCTGGAAGAGTTTCTTGCAAAGCTTTGCTAGCTATCTTGCAATATGTGTCGCTGCCGGAGGGAGGGTTTGGAGGGAAGGTTTGAAGTGAGGTGTTGAAGTGAAAGAACGCGTGAGTTTGAGCCTGTAAAATCGCGTTTAAGAGACTAAGCCGGATAAATGTTAATGAATTGCCGGGTAAGTGAAGTATATTTATTTGTAAGAAAATGAAATGCTGAAATCTAGTGTTGTGCTAAGAATGATCGAATTGTGAAGTATGTATAGCATGGCCTGGGACACGTATGATACGCCCTTGATCGAGGGGTATTGCAAGGAGAATAAAGCCATAGGCACCCCATTATATCTTTGTATATAGGAATGCTCTCGGATGTGTTGGGATAGTGGACTAAGTGATGTTATTGATCAAGAAAGGTTTATGGAAGTTGAAACTGTTTCCCCTAGTATATCGAGAGGTTCAACACCATACTTATGGCAAGACACCAAGTTTGATTCAGAGAAAGCAATCAAACACCATGTGAAAAGAAGATCAATTTTCTGCAATAGTCATGCTGACTAATCATGCCAAGGCTGCTTCCGTCAGACTTGCCGAGCCCGCTAAGCCTCTTTGGGTTAGCTCCTATCCAGTATCCTCCTTCGCGTTAGCCTGCTGACTCCGCAGCTGAACTGCTAGTTCCGAAGCAAGCAGAAGGCGCTAGCCCGAAGGGGCTTAGCGGAGCTTGGCACATCTGAGGGACTGAGACAACCCACCCAGGAAGGTTGGTCAGTGCAAGAGAGCCTCTACATCCCAGATGAACCTGCAGATCCCGCTCATGCCTCAAGCACTAGTTCCTCGTCTTCCTCATCGCGAAAGTCCTCGAGACCGTCGAAGTCATATCCCAGACTCTGCGCAAGTCGCCTCGCCGCTTCTAGCTCCGGATACCGACAGTATGAATTAGCTATACCATTCTCCATTTTCCTATTCAGCTACTTCATGATCGTAGACTTCATCTAGCTAATAGTTCCCACATGTACATTGGTGTACGTGCCATCCTCGCACATCTCTAAGACACCAAACGCGAATGTCGCTTGGCAACAACACACCTAGTAGAAACTTGCGACCCAAGAAGTAATATCATCATAATCGCACATGCCTTTGACTTCCTGGGTTCGGCGGGACGAGCATCTCTATATTTGAAGTATGTCTGGCTGAAGGCGGGTGCTTCTACTTCAATTTCCAGCCGATAGAAAAGACCGCTCACCAGCCCGTCCAAGACCTGAAGGATCGTAGAACGGATACTTGGCTTTTTTTCGTCGAGAATACTCATTAGCTGGTCGATCACGGCACATTCGCTTGGTTGTTCACCTGCTGATGATTCAATATCGGATACTGCGAAGCGCTCATCCATTCGTCGAAGGGTCTTCATGGCTCGCTGTGCCACCGCCTTTCTCCAGCTGCCGTACGATGAGAATGGTTGAAGTTCGTCTGGCATTTTCTCTACCACGAGTCGGACTGTAGGCTGCAGTGGGAATACGCTGGTGAATACGCTGGTAAATACGACCCCGATTTTGGTTGTAGAAGTATGTCCTGTATCTTCGATGCAACCATCAGCCCTCGAACAAATATACATTCATGGATAGATCTTGCCAAAAGTTCTTTGTACGTGTATTGCTGCGCTTCTATATCTACTTCCAAAACAACATAGCTTTTGTTTGCTGATGAGCAAGGCTATATTGCTTAAATATGTATAAGAGTGTGCAGAGAACCCAATCTATATGTAAAGTGGATTTATATTGCCGACAATAGGATTAAAACTGCGCGGTGCTGCGTTAGAGAGGACAAGGGAAGAACAATTCCGAAAAATCAAATAATGCGAATCCCAGACGCCAAGCTTCGCGCTGTGACTGTTACCGATATTCGACAACGGCTCTTCCTATCGCACTAGCCTGCATACTCGAATACGCCAACGGTAACGCACTGATTGTTCTTGTCTATATCGATGTCAAATACAAATGCTAGAATCAAGTATTCTAGGTCGTACAAACCAGTGAACGACTAGAGTGATGAAAAAGGCTCTAGCCTTCGCTTTGATCATGCACCTTTCTACGTGTAAGATAAAACACAGAGTTGACTAGCGACAGAGGATGAGTATTTCGAACACTGCTCATCTCCGTCATCGCTCTTTCCCTCCTTATGATTCCTCACAAGGATATCGCATCCAAGTACGATAAAATCCCTCTACCCAGAGCCTACGTCAAAGGACCCAACGAAGTCTCCTCGACATTTGCGCCCCCTCGTCTCCATCTTCCATCCGGTCCATACACAAGACCCTCGGCGAGCAGCCTTCCCGTCACCAGTCCCTGATACGCATGAGATCGACCGGCTATATGTTTGCCCATGCATTCGTTTAGAGTTCTCACGATCTCGCATTCCATGTGCAAGACACTCTCTTTGCGAGCGGGATTGATGTTCTTACTCTGGAGCATCTCCAGCGAGCTCGACACGCCTATGGAGAATACTAAATCAATGCAGTGAGTTACCAAGACGTATTTGACGAAATTGGTGATACCATACTTGTCGATCATTTTAGAATCTGCAGTGGGTTGAGCTTCCCTGTGAGCGCAGTATTGATGAATGAAGTCTTGAGCTTTTCCTTGGATGCCAAGAAGCTGGGACAAGATGTCCATAATATACTCAAAGATCATAATGGCCAGCGATTGAGTCTCTGGCACTTGCTGACGGAAGATCACAATCTGATCGGCGATTACGGCACGCCTGGTCTGTCGTCTGTTCGCTGCTGGAGAAAGAGGAGGTGCTATGATCGATCAGTAATATCTATACTTTTAACCTCCAATATTCATGATATATCGGGGCTTGGCGATGTGACTGTTCCTGATATCTGAATATTCTCAAGCCCCAAAAGATTATGAGCAGAGCCACAACGATTTTTCAAAACCCCGCTAGCCTACCATGAATCCAACAACATGGCGGCTTGGTCTCCCTTGACCCTTTGAGCCAACTACACGACATTACTTTCGTTACGGATTTGGAGTCTCTGCCGGAGCCGCATCGTTGGTATAGCCCTGCGAGTGCTTGGAGGAGAGATAAGCGCTCTGACTCTTGCAGCGAATGCATTGGCGTGTCGTGGCTGCGTTCTCCGATGGGTTGGATGACGGATGAAGCTGTCATGCGAGCCGTGGCGGAAACGCAGGACGCTGATTTCAATGATGAGACGGAAGCAGGTGTGAAGGCGTTGGCGAGGCAGATTGTTGATTGTTGCGGTTCATGATCTTGCGCATTCGCTGGCGTTCCGGGCGAAGTTGGGGGAGTGATTAAGGCAGTATCCGTGGTATGATGCTATTCCAAAGGTCTCGAAGATGCAGAGTGAGAAGCAGCTTGGCGGATTTGTCATGGGGATGGTGAAAGGGTTTTGTCTTCACGTACTCTTTTCCTAGGGCGTGCCGTGTGTGCTGAGGATGCTGAAGGGTCAGGTTGAGGATGATGAAAGGGCGGAATTGTTAGCGAATATGGGAGAGACTTTTTGGAATATGCTTGGGACACGAAATGGGCTGATTTGAATGGGCAAAATTTCTGTGAGCCGAGACTGGAACAGGGACCGTTGCTGGCTGTGCGCATTGGGTACATTGTGAATGAGGATTGGATTATAGGGGACAAGAGGTATGGGGATGTTGAATAGATTGCCAGAGGTCCAGGCAAGGAAGGAAGGATTAGAGAAAGAGTGGTCGAAAGGAGTAACCCTTCATACTCTATCAATTAAGACCAATTGTCTCTGAATATGCACAAGAGACACCTTGCTGCTTCCTAATACCTCAAATACACCTATGCAGACTTGAGCTAATCTCGACCAAAATACACTCTTAGGAGCTACCTGGACGTAACGCCAATCGACGACATGAGTCCAAAATGCTGAAATTGTGATGCATACGAGAGCGAGTGCGGCGTAGCTGTTCCTAGGTAAAGCGCCAGCACCCAAGTCCAGCCCATTGGTACAGGACATTTACAAATCTTGATCCCACGACCAAAACATCGTCCCAATCAAATGCCCCAAATGTTCACCGTCCAGCCCCCGGAGATACCCCTAAACACTGGGGGCCTCGCCCTGGCCGATCCGCTGGAAGCGCTTAAGATGGAAGAGACAAGGCATCGTGGCACCATTTCCTTGCCGGCGCCGATCACTTTCACCCTATTTGCAGGTCCGAAGAATTTCGTCCAAAGTCGTCCGCCGAGGCAGACGGCTCATGACGATTTGACGATCTGTAGGGCTGCTTAGAACTATGGGGCGAGGGCGCCATTTTGCCATGCGCTGGGAAGGGTGATGGGACGGGAATGGGGGTTATAAAAAGGAGCAGGCTGGCTCTGTGGCGATGGAGGAAAGGCCAGAGCTTGGATTGTTTCCATGCTTGAGATATCTGATATCGGTCGAATTGAGCACGTGCCACTATTACACGCTCAGCCATGTATCTTCTCCACACCACCGCCAGCCTCTTGGCTTTCTCCTCCCTGGCCTTAGGATCCCCTCGCTGGCTCCAAGAGCGTGCCCCAGCAGCCTCAGCACCCACCTCGCCCGTCGTCCACCAAATCCCCTGCAACGGGAGAACCTACACCTACCAAGTGCTTGCCGGGTATGGGTTCGTGCCTAGCAACGCGAATGATAAGTTTGGTGATACGGTGGGTGGGTATGGGAGTTTACTTGCGTTAGATCTGAAGAGTTGGAGGAAAATGAGGAATGGGAATTTTACAGGGGTGATGTGGGCAATTCCTGACAGGGGGTGTATGTTACCTAGATTCGTCGTTATGGAGGGGATGAAGCAGGAAACATCACGCCAGCGCCAAATGCTACGGTGGCCAATCCTTCGCCACCGAGTCTACAGGTCACATACGAAGACACCATGCTCTTCACCGGCCCTGATGGCACTCCGACGACTGGCCTCGACGCCGACAACCTAAGGTACATCACAATCCTGGCTTTCTAATACTACCCGTAGCAACGTACACAGGTGACGGTTTTGGCGATGCCGGCAGCGGCGGAAAACGCATTACAGTTGACAGCGAAGGCCTCCTCCTCGCCGCCGACGGCGGTTTCTGGATTAGCGATGAATACGGCCCCTACATCTACAAATTCTCTCCCACAGGCCGAATGTAACAAGCCCTCATGCCCCCTGCAGTCTACATTCCACACCGCAACGGCAGCATCTCCTTCCCTGCCGATTCCCCACCCATCTACCACCCAAACGAAGGCATTATTCCCACCAACACCGTCACGGGTAGGGACAACAATCAAGGTCTCGAAGGCCTGACTGTCTCGAGCGATGGAAGGACGCTGTATGCACTTCTACAATCCGCCCTCGACCAAGAAGGCGGCCCCAACAACCCAGCCCACGTGCCCCCCTACAAGCCAGGTTACTCTAATACGACATCACATTCGGCTTCCCTCAATACAAAGCCGAATACATCGTCACGCTGCCCTCTACACCAACCCTACCGCCAAAGAATCCTAAGCCAGCAAAGTCGCCGCACAATCCGTGATCCACTCGCCCGGCAACGGACAATCCCTAGTATTATAGCCCGACAGCAACGCTGGCCACGGCGCCTCCTCCCCCCTCTCCGTCTACCGCCATGCCGACATTTTCGACATCTCCAGCTCCACCGGCGCCACAGACATCACATCACCACCAACGATTCAACCAACGGCTCTATTGCCAGCGCGGCTGGTCTCTTTCTTCGGCAAGTGATATTGATTTTATTCGCTGAGAATGGTGAGATACCCTACCCTCCCAAAACTCGCTTTTGCCAGACGGATGCTGACTGGTGGCATAGGGTTCATGATTTTCGGCCAATATCCGTACAAAGACGTCGTCGGGTACAATCTTGACAATCAGGCTTTTGTCTTTGAGACCCAATTACCTAAAGGTGCGAGCCCTTCTTGAAGGATAGACGAATTGTATGCGGTTAGGCAGATCATGGTAATAGATAGATGGGCATTGTAGAAATTCTGAAAGCTATCCCTCCAAGGTTCTGCATCCAGTCAGTCGAGCCTCGTCAAGCAGCTGATGGAATGATCTTTTCTTTTTCGACATCCATTAGCACGTCATGTATTTCCTCGAACGAGCAGCTCGGTTCCAAGTCCAGGAGATTGGGTTAACTGTAACATGAAATTGCATGGGAAGGCCTTGACAATATTCATTTCATTACAAAGAGTTTCATTGCTTTCGACCATTATGACAATTCTATCCTATCCTATCCTATCCTATCCGCCTAATTGAGTATCTGAGTATGTATGTAACACACTGCCATCGAATTCGAAAAATTACTCCTCCTCCTTCAGCACGAAACATTGCTCTGCCCTTTTTCGTATGAGTAGCGAAGGAATGAATGGTAATGCCACCGACAGACAATTTTCGATACATGCGCACCGCCCGTATCAGACAATTGTCGTACTGTTGCACCGACATTAAGAAAACGCGCGAGACCGCTCTAGTGGATATCATTGACACTCGCTGAAGAAACCCTGTCATTGATCAATCGCTGGTGTTGGTATTCATGGCAGGCTTAGGAGTAGCCGGAATTGTACATGTGCTGGTTGGAATTGCTGTACAGCTGGTTCTCGGCCATGGCTTGCTCCATTTTGTAATGATGATTGGAACCTGCAGTTGCGTACTGCTGATTGGGGACAGCGACTGAGGGGCCGTTGTAGTGTGGATCTGGCCAGTTTGCGAAGGAGGGAGTCAGCCCCAGGGAACGTTGGTGTTGCACATAAGCGATGGCTGCGGGACCGAGGCGGGCAGCGGTGATGTTGTCCATGGCGTCCTTGACTTCGTATTCCTCAAGCATGGCACCGAAACTGTGGGTAGTTGTTAGCTGCATGCCCCAAGCAAGTATGGAAGCAAGGACGAGAGAGGGGTATCAAGTGGAAGGAAGGTGACGGCAAAATACCCATAACAGCGACTCTTGTCAGCCAACTCATCTTTGATGGTGTTCAACTCCGCTTCTGTGAGGGTGGGGAAACGACGATCACGCCTAATCATGAGCAGTGCCGCAACGGGATTGATCTCCCCATTCATGTCAACAGTGGTATTGCTATGCATCATCACATCGAAGTCCTGTCTAGGGACTGTAGGCACCTGGAGTGGATACTGCATATCAGGATCATTGAGCGAGTCCTGAATGTACGAGTGTGGAGGGCAAGACAGCATCATGGCGTGGCCGCTCAACTCGGTGGAATCGTGGGCAGCGCCACGTTGGATCATGAGCTTGGCGTGGTCTCTGCATGATGATTCGAGGCTAAAAAGCTGTTAGTTCGGTTGAACCAATCATTTGGAGACGGATGTCGGTAAGAGGGAGGGAGGGAGTGGGTGGCTGCATCGAAGGGAGGGGTACTTACTAGAAGACGAAAGAGCAACCCCATGGATCAGTCTCCACATTCAAGCCTCCATAGTTCCTAGTCATGTTTTGGAAGCTAGTGTTATTCCCCATCTGGTTGCTATACAGCTCCTTGCTGATGCCGTTCTGACGCTCTAGCTGGCCAATGTGAAGGTCAAGGGGACGATAATCGTAGCAGCTCTCATTGCTCCTCATCGAAGCCGTGTTAGAGGGCGCCACTGCCTGGCTATAGCTAACCTCAGCCGAACTAGTCGAGTAGTTGTTGCCATTACGGTAGACATAGCCATTCGCGTAGCCATTGCCGTTACTGGTAGCAGCGGTGGTGTATGTTGCGCTAGAGTAGTCAGTGTGCTGGCTAAGCTGTGAGTTCTGTCCTTCGCTGACAGAGCTCTGTGTTGTTGGCGTAGTATGCAGGGTCATGTTCGACATATCAGGGCTGAGATCTGCCGGTAGCCCATTGCTTGGTGATGCAGTATTGGTGCTGCTGCTGTAAGTGCTGGCTGGCGCAGCATAGCCATTAGCTCGAGTGACATTGGCTTGGGGCGTGGAAGCAAAGTCGATGTCGGGGCTAGCATAAGCATTGACTGTACCATAAGTATGGTTCTGAGGAACCATGTCAATCGCCATGGGTGAGACGTGATAAGGAATATTGTTGACACGCAAAAGATTCTTCAAAATGCCGTTCTCGTGGCAGAAAGCGTCTCTCTGCTTCACCATGTTGGCAAGCTGCTCCTTCAGCAACAAATTATTGTTTTCGAGCGACTTAGCGTAAAGCTCCTTTCGCTCACGGTGAGTACTGCATACACAATTTAGGATCTGACTATTGTAGTGGACAACTCAATTGACATGACTGGGTGGGGATCTTACCGCTGTGCCTGACGGTTCAGCTCTTGACGACGGTTCATAGCCGGCTTGCTATCTGGCTTAGGTCCACGACGCTTCGGTGCGGGCTTTTCAGCCTCTGTGGATGAATGAGCAGTCATGGCAGCAATCGAGCGTTAAGAAGGACCTACCTTGAACGACTGCATGTCCCTGTGCCTGTCCTTGTCCTGGAGCTTGTACCATAGCTTGAGCTTGTGCTTTCGCATTCTTCTTTTCAGTCGAATTCTTGCGATTGAAAATTCCGCCCAACCCCACCCCGCTCGCCTTCTTGCGTACACTCCCCGTCTCTGCCATCTTACGTGCTCCCATACCTGCGTTTCCTCTTTGTGCTGCAACAAGTGTGTCGTAGCCCTGGCTATTTGATCGGCTGCTGGTTTGAGAGTATGTAGGTGAGATGCTGGAAATATCAGGAGGAGGGTGGTAAATCCGCTTTGAAAACCCTGCCGTCGATGAATTTTGCATAGCGCCGGTTTTCGGGGTCCCCCCCTTCCGCAATAATGACGTTTTTTTCCAGCTAGACGCGGAATGATTTGAAGCCAAAGTGAAGTGAATACAGAAAGTCTATTTCATCCAATGTGAAGGCGGTGATGGATTGGCGGCGATGAGGTTGGCAAGAATGATGGGAAAATTAAGGCAAATTAGATCTCGATTACATCTCGCATTACACACTGTGTGAGCCCGGTTCTGATTCAGGCTTGCACGTGCTTTCGGAGATCTTGGGATCGAATGAAAATGTTTCTATCCGGTGGGCAGGTGTTGGCCTTGTTGTTCAATATCAAAGGCTTGCGGCATGATCTACAGGGTGGACGTCGGAGACTGAGTGAGTGGAGGAGGTGCCGCCTCGGAAACGCACATCGGTCATGCGAGATGTTGTCATTAGGCGCTCGATACTTTTTCGTTACTCTCGTATTTCCAATACTCATTAAAGATAAATGATTTTGATTAATGCAATACAGATTGATAGAGAAGTGTTGGAGGAAATATGAGATGTCATATCATATTGTCGAAGCTTTTTGGGGGTCGGAAGGTTGGGCGGCGCGGCCCCAAGAGCGCCCATGCTCGACCGTTGTGTGCCAAATCCCGCACTTGTCCCCATCAAGCTAGATCCCTGCAAGATACCGCTAGCTTCGGACCCAGTCAAGGGTTTAAAGAGTCGGAATGTCGGCGATTAGTGGAGTTCAATATTCGTTTCGCAGGGGTCGAATCTTCTAGATGCAGCCATTCCGAGATAAGCCCCCCGCGGTCATACTCGGTCATAATAAGCCCTGGTTGCGCACAGCTTGACTCAATGCAAGGGCGAAATCATGAGATAAATGTAGACATTATGTACAATGGTAGATAGTAGTATATATACAGACTCAGTGATCCACCTTCCATGTCAATAAGCGTTTGGGACATGCTCTCGATCGTCACAGTCCTTCCCTGCACCATTTACCTCAAAGTTTCGCTGCCTTTTTCTTTCTGCCACCACTTGCTTGCCAGCCAAACTCCAGCTTCTGTCCCTTGCCTGCCTCGATGACTACATTGACCACAGTGACCCGCTTCTCATGAAACCCCTGAAAAGTCGCTTTCCTCAGTTCCTCTGGTGTTCTGACCAGATAACCAGCACCACCGCATGCCTCAGCAAGCTTCTCATACCCCACCTCCCATCCCAGCGACGTACTGCGCAAGCCTCCCTGTACAGCGCCTTCCTGCGTCTTGCCTTGCATTGCCAACCACTCCTCCGCGTCATCCGAGTCGCCGTGATAGACGCCGCCGTTATTCATGACGAAGATAAGGATATCCATGCCATATCGGGCCATCGTCTCCACCTCCATCGCACTGAATCCAAAGGCCGAATCACCTTCCAGCGCTACTATCTTTTTGCGCACTGCGGGACCGCTCTTACCATCCCCAGCAGTGCCATTATATGCCTCATGCGCTGCTATAGCGTAGCCCAATCCAACGCCCATCGTAGCGTATGTACCTGCATCGAGTCGTAGTCGAGGATGTGAGACAGGGAAGATGGAACGCGAGATGTCCATGGTATTTGCACCTTCGGAGACGTAGACGATACCGCCTTTGTCAGGAGGTGAGAGACGATGGAGGGTGCTTTCGATGGTGGAGAAGGCGTGGGCGTAGGTCATGGGAAGTTTCGAGGATGAAGCTTTGGAGGCAGCGGTGGATTCGTTCTTCGACTTCGCAGCGGAGAGATGCCGGATGTAAGGCGAGGAGCTGGTTGGGAATGACCATTTTCCAAGTGCGGACGTCAATTGAGAGACGACTACGCCTATGTCTCCGATGACGCCAAGTTCTGCGTTGCCGGAGTTCCTCCCCACCTCTTCGGCTGAGATGTCCACTTGGATGAATTGAGCAGATGGGTTCCATTTCGGAGCATCGCCAAAGTGGAGGATCCAATTGAGTCGGGCACCGAGTATCAGCACCACATCTGCTTCCTTAAGTGCCGTACTTCGAGCACTTGCTGTATTGGCTGGATGTGAGTCCGGCACAACGCCTTTGCCCATTGGCGTGGGCAGAAATGGCAGATTCGTCTTGTCAACGAGCTCCCGTATCACACCCTCAGCTCTGGCGTATGCGGCACCCTTACCTATGACTATCAAAGGTGCCTTTGCAGCTTTGATCAATTGCGCAATCTTGAAGAGCTTCGCTTCCTCCACTCCACCCTTAGGAGCATTTGGTACTGGTGCCATCTCTGCTACATCCTTAGCGTCTTCGACGGCACCTTTGATGAGATCTGCGGGAAGATCGACGAAGCCTGATCCTGGTCTTCCATACCATGATGTCCTGTAAGTGTTTTGTATCACGTCTGGTATCGACTCGAGGGATGGAGGACGTAGAGCGAGCTTTGTGTGGGGAGAGAGAAGAGAGATAGCGTCGAGTTCTTGGAAGGCGCCGCGGGAGACGAGGTGGGTCTCTGAGGAGCCAGCGAGGAGGAGGAGAGGAAATCCATTGACGTTGGCATTGCCAATCTAGCTACTGCTTAGCCCATGGTCTATAGTTGGAATGAGAGATAGAGCCATACTCCAGCCATGCCATGTAGCACACCAGGTCCACCCACGACCAGGCATATACCCGGTCGTCCTGTCAAGTAGCCATATGCACTCGCAGCATAGCCAGCAGCCTGCTCATTCCTGAAGCCAATGAATCGTATTCCGAGGTTGAGTGCTTCTTCCGCGATTTCAACCACGGGTATGCCTACGATGCCGAAAATCACTGTCACTCCAAGATCACGCAGGCTGCGAGCGATTACCTGGGCGCCTGTTGGGGGCCCCATACTGGACACTTGAGACCGGAGACGTGCGGTAAAATTGGATCATCATGATGAGCGTTGATACCGCTCTCGTCGCCTACTCCGAGTAGCACCACTAGCATGGCAGATTCTACGGGATGTCAACTGCCGAGGTTCATCCGGAGCTAACTTTATGTGCGCTAATCCGCAAGGATTCCGTCTCAAAATCGGAGACACAATGTAAGCAATCGAGGAAACCTCCAATAACGCCACCCTATACTGAGCTAATCACTGACCCCTTGAAAATGGCTAAAGCAATGCAGTCTCACATGTTCGATACGACCCGGCCGTGAACTCAGTCTCAGGCCCCAGTTCTTCGTCGATTCTGAACATTGAGAAGGAGCGCCCGTTGCTATCAAAAGCACCCTATCTGTTACCGCCGCCTACGACGCTCTTATCTGAAGGGCTCGGGCCTGTGTAATGGGTCGTTTCGTAGATCTCTTAGGAATTTTATTGTTGGTGATGTGACGCGAAGGCATAATCATCATATCCTGGCTCATATGGGCTCATTCCAGTATAGTCGGATTTCCCTTGAGCAGGGCCCAACTGAGCTTAGGATTTCCAATCACACGTGGGTCACGCTCTCGAGGGATTGTGCCCTCGAGAGACATTAACTCCACGACCTCTCTCCCCATCTTCACCTTCTTTCTCCCTTTCGCGTCTACGCTTTTCCTCGATCGATTCGCCTCTCCGTCGTTGGTCTGCGTCGAGTCACGGATCTCCTTGGTTGAATTTGTAAACTATTGGTGATGATTTTCGAGGGTAGTGCACTCTGTCTTACCTTCTCTGTCTTGTGGTATATATGGTGCCTTAGGATAAACAGATGTTGGTCCGGTGCTTTGCCTACCGTCGCCTTGGCATGCACTTGGTTGATATGCATATTCCAGCTTATATTCACATGAGAGTAGACAGAGGGAGGATAGGCAAAGGGATAAGACTCTTGAGAACCTCCACCTGGTCCAAGGAGGCACCCATACCCTTGCGAGCCTTGTGGCACATTTTGACCCCCAGCGAGGTCATTTGGTGAGTATGGATCACTTAGCCCACTTCTCCCCGAACTAGAACTTTGTCGCTGCTTGATCTGTGATTCCTCCTAGCTGATGCCTGAATTTCTCTTAGAAGCCTCACAAATGGCTATGCTTTATGCAAAAATCGCCTCGACGGCCCCTTCGTACCTTTTCGCGATTCTCGGATAAATACGCATTAGACAAGTCCATAAGGTCGGCAAACCATACTCTAGAACATCCTTGAGTTGGCAGACAGAAGCTCTAGGAGGTGTGATACTGACCGGTGCGAAAGCCCTGACAGCGGTGATCATGTAGCCATTAACACCCTAGGACAAACGTCGATTGTTATGTTTCGGGGGTTGAAGCGGAGCATTAGTACATTGTGATTTGCCGGTCTAGAGTGAGCCTTTGGTCCTAAATACTTGCGAATCTCGCTCTGTAGGACTTCGCGATGTATACGCTAACTGTGACGAAGAACTCGTTCAGGCTAGGATGACCGCCGCGAGAAGACTTAGCGGACTGGGAGGGCCTGTCATCGTCGCGAAGGCGACGAGAAGCCATTCAAATCTATAAGGAGCTCTTGAATGGTGTGCAAGACGAGATTGACGTCTGGGAATTTCGTAACTTCGCAAAACAATGGCATGGATCAAGGGAAAGCGGTTCAGCAAGACTCTGTAGCTCTTGCCCTGCCAAGTGGCATATTCTAATGACTAGAAGGCGCAAAAACAGCCCCACCTCCATAGAGCGTGCCACTAGTAAGGCTACAGGGCTGAAAGGACGATTACCAAATAGCTCGGAGACTGATAAGTATTCCCCAAAAGCATACATATGAGAGTCAGACATGGCCACTCCCGGCGCTCCGCCTCCAAAGATCGGTGGCTATGCGAAGCTCTCTTCTGTTATGTCAACCGATCCCGAGTTTGCTATATATCGGAAGTTCGGTGCCCTCAACGCACAAAATATTTTGTATTATCAAGCTGAGCTTATGGGATTTGAGGATGACTTGCAAGACATTGCTGCCAGAGATCGTACGTCACAAGACTCGGAAAAGCTGGACTTTGAGGGTAATTGGTATGAGCTGAGCCATGCGGGACCTGGCAAAGACTTGCGACTGAGGAAATTCATGAACATTCGCCGCTTGTTGAAGGAATATAGTACGTACTCTTCCCGGGCAGTGATGATAGCAGCAGTTGATGCTATAGAGGATAGATGACTGCCTCATCCAGCAAGCAAGTATTGCCAAGATCGAGAGTCCCTCGGCTTACAATTTGAAGATGCTACGCAGATGGCTGGACAACAAGACACTAGGGAAGAAATTCCTCGTTGGCCTAGAAGAGAAGACGTGGGATGAATCTCATGATCATGACTTCCTCGCAATACCCAGACCAGACGGCGAAGTTGAACAAGACAGGCTTTCCAAAATCTTCCTTGGCCGGATGGTGGAGCTCTACCATATCACCGTGGGCAGATTTTACAAAGTAGGGAACCGCTTCCATCCTTCGTCTCAGTGAAATCTTCTGTGCTCGAAGACTTCGATCACAGCCTTCTACGAGAATAGATGCAAGACTGACCGCTACCAAACCAGAAAGGAACCAGCCAAGACGCCGACGACAATCATTTAATTGTGCGGTACAAAGACAGCAAAGTCCTCCGCGTTGCAGATGTCTTCAGCACGCTCGTTTCGTCCGCCCTCCCGATTGCATCGATCATAGCGTTGAATTATATTGACCGCATGATAATGCGGCTATTGGTTATCGCACTGTTTACCATGGTGTTCTCTCTGATTCTCACTTTGATGACGAATGCGAGACGCGTCGAGGTCTTCGCTGCCACTGCCGCGTGAGTGCCTCCCGAAAATTGGTTGGCTGGTTCTAATGGGAATTTTTAGCTTCGCTGCTGTACAGATTGTTTTTGTCGGGAGCACAAACAGGGCTTGATCCGCCTTCAAAGCAACATGACGAAAATCCGCTTACAAGTCAAAGCCTCAGACTAACAGTCGTCAGCGATCATCCTGTAGCTAGGTGGTGAATACGAGCCTTTACCATATGCAAGTACGATCCGAGGTATACTCACTATGTAAATGGCGCATACGATATTTTTACAGGGGCTTAAAGATGCTTTGAAGATCAGTTCGTGTATATCAAAACAGTCATTGCTTCTAATTTCGGCAAGCATCGTAGACGCTGCGACAGGTCTTGCGAGACTTTCGTGCAAGATGATGTCACAATAACCTCGGTACGAATATCGGTCATTCTATGTTTGTATTCAGATCAGGGAAAATCAGGCAAACGTTCGATGCATTTGCCTTGTAGGCTTCTCCCCCCGGGCATTTGGCGTCTTAGCCGCCCGTGAAAAGCCAATCGATGCCCGATTTCTCCAGCACACCCTCCAGCATTTACAAGGCTGGGAGGCATGAAAGTTCTTGGATCTTTTGGATTTCCGCAGAATTATTGTGCTATGTTCACAAAAAGCATTTGGCAGTACTTAGCAAATCCTCAGCCACAACAAGATGGCGTCATCAGGTGGCTACACAGGCTCCCATCAGAAAAGCCCAGCTATTATTCCCAAAAAGAGATCGAGTAACTTCAGAGAGCCTGCCCACAACGACCACAGAGCCTATGACCCTTACGACCCTGTCCCCAGCACGAGCCGAGAGAGCAGGTATGAGAGGCACTATGAAGAGCCACTCTGGCCAAGGTCAGAGAGCCGATATGCTACCCTGGGGAAACGACCTGCCTACATTCCTCCGGAAAAGAACGGTAAGGGTCCCCACTGTTTTCGAAGCATAGCCAAGAAATTCTCCCGCTGAAATTTGGCATACATAGATTCCTCTCGAAATGAAGGGAGACGACGAAGTGCAGAGAAGGTGGAGGAAAAGCGTAAGAAACAACGCGAGAGAGAAAGATAGGAGAGTGAAAGACTCTATAGAAGGGAAGAAGAGTATAGGTCCAATAGGACCAATACGACCATGAGTACGACGTCGACGAGCCGATATAGCACTAGCAGTCAGGCAGGTAGCTATCATGAGCCACGGTATTATTCTTCAAGGAGGAGTGGATAGGTGAGATGTGGGATCAAGCGATGATTGTTTCGACTGGGTACTATGGAGTTACCGGGGGCGGGCGAACGAATTAAAGTTTTGTAGAGTGTTTCAACGCAAGTTGTTTAGATGTACGCTTCTTTTCCTATTGGATATAAACGGGTTTTCAGTCGGGCGTTTGGTTTAAATGAAGGCCCTTCAAGTCTGGAGTGATTCTATTGAGATATGTTTATACAAATGACGATACTCTTTCAACAACAATCTGATAGCGGAAGCCCTTTCCTGCAGTTTTCTATCTACCAACTGGCCGGGATGCACCAGAGCCAGTGCAGAAATGTTCAGTCTCATCGCCTCGGGATCGAAGTCATCGTTTACAGCCCTTTCCTACTCTTCTCTACCTCTTGTTTCGACATTTGAGCAGCAAGGGGAGGTGAATTTTACAAAGCCTGAAGCTAGAAATCATCAATCTGGAGAGTGTTTGCAAAAAGTCCGTGTCTCTAAGGCATGGTGCAAATTCTGGCCCCCAAGTTCTGCTTATCTTAGCGGTGCCCCTTCCCAAGTCATGAAATCGTCCTGCGTTAGTCTGAAGTTGAGGTGTCCAAATGGGGTAAAGGAATCACTTCGCCGATGAGCATCAGCGACGATTGCAATGGCGCTTTTACCGAGTCAGTCGCGCAAATGCAATACTCATCACAGTCACCATGAGTGAGTGCTACGGAAGAGCTAGTCTGCGTTGCAGAGTTTCCTATTCAAGATCTCGCAGATGAGAAGGAGAAGTACTCGCTTGCCGATGCAGCTCCACGTACCGCTTTCTTGACTGCCAGCGTCTATTGCAAGGAGATCTATTATGTGTCGTAGCATTTTCGAAGCTACCTACCCAGCCGTACGCAGCGGGTTCCCACGTATGGAAGGACTTGGAATCTAAAAACAAAGATGAACCATCCTTTAGAGTCAATAGCATCGAGACGGAACTCCAAGTTGCAATCCAAGCCTTGAAGACTGTTTGTATCGCCGCCACCAAATTGGGACCTGATCTACTCTGCTTGGACAAACTGTGCGTCGGGCAAGACAAAGCAACCTCACATGATGCTGTGTTGGACAATGACTGGCAAGTGCAAAATATGCACAACATCTACAGCATATATTTCACCAGCGTTGTTATGCCGGGCTGCTTGTTTCGACTAGCTACAGCATCGTGGGTCTCATGGGTGTCACGCTGACGGATATTGACTCAGGGAAAGACTTGCATGATGTTGTGGTTCCTTTTACCAAAGCTTTACTGGAGAAGGGATATCGAGCTGATTGGCTCGGCATCGTGCCGAGTATGGGTCCCTCGTCCGGAACGAGTGCTATGCCTGTGCTTCCCATTGGTGACGATGATGGTGTGGCGTATGTTGAGCTCAGGCCAGGCAAGCTGGGGAAGGCCAAGAAGTCGCTTCAAAATGACAAGGGCGATGATATGTGGTAGTGGTTGAAGGACGCCCCGGTTGCAGCTGTTGGCGCTAATGGCTATCTGACGTTCAAAAGCCAAGCGACATCCATCGTAAGAAGCAAGGACACCAAGAGACACCTAAAATACGAGTTGCAACACGACCACCCGGACACAGTCATTGAGTGCTACAGCAATTCTGCCTAGAATTTCACATTTGAAAGACAGAGTCCTTCTTTGGCCATCGTCAATGGACAGAAAGAGCAATACGCGAATGGGATCTTCAGTGCCATGATGGATCCGAAGTCGACGCTACTGATGCTGGTGGAACCGGGAACCAAGCCTGAAGTCTTTCGAAATGTAAGGTATGCATGGGCCGATAAAGACGTTGCGCAAAAGGGTGGGATACAAGGGAGATCAAGATCGGCGGTCCTTCCTCTGAATATATAGAGGAAAATCCTCATAGCTGAGAAGAGCCCTGGTATCGAGAAGTGCCGAGCAAAATATGACTAGGTTGACAGAAAGGGAAACATCCAATCTTAATATTCTTGCTGCCCCAGTCTTCCAGTCGGCGGCTAGGCCAAACCAATGATGATTTGGTATAAAGAGCGGGTTAGGCATACATGAGCTCCCAAGACCGCGAAATTGTGCCGAGGTGATGCAGCGTTGGCGCAAGAATGTCTAAAAGATCGATCTTCCATCCAGGACTTGTGCCATACACGCTCGATGGCAGGATAATCTCATCAGACACACGTGGCATACCATGTCGGGTAGTTTGGCCTGTTCAGCCATGAGAAGACTTTGTCTGGTAAGTTGGTGGAGACTTATCTCGAGCGACAAGAGGAAGTAGGGATGCAACCGTGGAAAATTTACGATAGTACTGATCGTATATCGTTCTAATGGCTGTTGTTGATTAGACTGGATATCCATCATGCAGGCCCAACGCCCGGTTTCTTAGCAGCCACTCAACCTTATCTTTGACCGAGCTAAAAGACTACCCTACCAAGTCCATCATTGATCCTTCGGCCTCACTTGCCATCTTGAACATCTAGACAATCAATTTCTCAACCTGCGAACCTTGACCGATGTGCGCCTATAATTATCCTTTGTGAGGTGGCTAGCTCTAATAGTTGATCGAGTATTTAGTACGCGGTAGCTAAGAAACGCCGCCTCTAAATCGGGCGTTGGGCGCTGGTTTGCAAAAACCAATAATTCCTCACCGAGACCATTAGCGACCGTTTTCTGGAGCGCTTGTTGCGTTTTTGAGCTTGGTGAATGCACTACGGTGTGAAAGTGGATTCAATAACATGCGCTCCCGTTGGAAACCCCCTTCAGCCTTGCTGCCTTGTGCTATTTTAGGTAGACTGGGCAGCAATGCATCAGGGTATCCGCGAATCACTGGAAGGTCTGCTCACCGGCGCTCCCTGCATCTTGCCTCCAATTCTAAGGCTACGCGTGTATATAAGGTCTTGCCTTTTACGCCTTGGACCCTCATATTCGCCTTTTCTCTGTGAATTGTATGCCTCGTTGCCACAAAGTTGAACGTGATCGTACCAAGGCGCAAGGTTAGGAAGAACCATTCCATAGGAGACAGTACCCATCTGTCTCTTCTAAACCACCATAAGGCACTTCCACAAGAACTGAGGGATTTTGGCGTGAGAGGACGATCCCGCGCGTCTATCAAGTGGCTTATTGGCTCTAAGCCAAAAGGAATCAACAGCTAGAGCACCGACTCGACTGAGGCGCTGGCTAAGTCACTAGCTCCAAGGATCCCCTCTCAAGACAGCTTGAGCAAAACGGAACCGCAGAAATGGCACCCGGTCAACGGAGGCGTAGCCCTGGCCTAGACAAATTCTTTCTCTCAGGAGACGGCATAGAAAGGGAGGTCCTGCAGAGACGGCTTGCTAGGTACCTGGGTGCAGAGGCTAGATCAAGGCCAGATACCTATAATGTATTTGGGCTTTAGCCGCTTGACTTGCCGTGACTGACATAGCTATCAGGGTGTTCGAGGCTTTATGATCAAAGCCATCCGACCTTTCACATCCGTCAGTGATTGCTCAGACCGTTTTCATATTTAATTGGTGACTGAACCCTTTCCAGGAACAGCTCAACGATCTAAAAGAGGAGTCTACTGAATATACACCTGGTAGTAGACGTGATCGTACGTTAATTCAACTATCATCTGTCAATGAAGCCGTCTAACTTGCGTCAAAGTCGCGCCGCTGAACAGGTACGGGCAAAATCCGTTGCCGGATGCGGACGACTACTATTCAACGCGAAGCTATCAGCCAGCTCCTCCGTTCAACAGCCAATCGAATGATAGAGCGACTACTTACCCTACAGGTGGCTCTGGATTGTACCAACAAGGTCTGTACCGAAATTCAGACCCGTACGAGGGAGCTCGCACGCAAATTGGGACCCGGAATGCACCCTCTTCTATGTACCCACCAGAAGATGCGTACAACGGACGTGGATATGCTGGCTCCACAGGAATCTCCTCTTTTCCCCCAGTTGGCACCTCGTACCTACCAGGTGCAAGCGGATATGGAACGACCAATCCTGACCCATACAACCTGTCATCCCCAATCAGTAGGCAATATGTTTCATCAAATGCACCTTATGGGGCGCCCGGTCAGGACCCGTATGGAGGCTCTAATGCGGCTCAGTATGGGCCATACGCAAACCAAGGCTGGCAAGCAAATCAAGGCCCGTACGAGTTACAAGGCCAACCACCGCAAGAACATAGCTCGCCTCAAACTGACTACCACCGCTCGCAACGTTATGACTTATATGATTGCCCTAGCCGCGATTGTAACCGCGTGAAAGGCCATGGATTTGGTAGCAAGGATGACCTCATGGAGCATCTGAGGAAGAAACATTCCAAGAGCCCGAGGTCAGGGTCCATGAAACATTGATTCCGGACCGCGGGACCAAAGATTGATGCAACCTCGCGGAGCCGAGATTGCACACTTTAAAGGAGCCATTCACAACCACAGCGACGATGGGCGGACTGAGTCTAAGGACTTCAGCGAGCACAGAATTTTGCGGCGGCAGGGACCCCGATCAGACCGCGACTAATGATTGCATAAGCATTCTTTTACCTGGTGTATTCAAGACGATTGTTTTCCTTCTTGGTGTTGAGACATTTTGCGACCAAGGGCTTCTCCGGGTGGCTCATCGCTGAGAAAAATCAGCATCCATGGGCAAATTTGGAAGTATGTAGGACCAATCAAGGGACTCGGATTCGATGATGAAACCTTTTGGCTCACAATTGGCCGCATATTTGCCCGGTGAGAACTATGCATTGGTGGTTCCTCCCCAAATATACTCGCTTTGTGGTCCACCATTTGCGCACTTGTATCCAAGCCGGCCCACACTGTACCACTACGAAGCTGTTTGAAGACTAATTTGGGGCGACTGCCTCAATTTGGCTGGCCTCAGGCTTTCCCACTTTATCAAGAGCAACCGAAAACACCATATAGCCTGTATTGATTTCATTCCAGGACCCGTCTGAGCGAACTTCCGTAGTCCCGAGCGAGCTCCGAATGTTAATGTTGTAGGCCAAACACATCTGCTGCGCTGCACCCTGACGTGCGAGCTCTATCGTAGAGGTGGTGATGGGCCCAGCCATTCTTTGTATTCAGCATGACTTGCTCAATTTCCCTCAATTTCCGGTGTTCATGCAGGAACAACGGAAGGCGAGGATGAAGTCCAACTATGCGTCAATTCCGAGGCAAAACCGCTTGGATGCTGAGTGTTCAAGCGTGATCTTGAAACAAAAGGCTCGAGCAGAAGTGCTGAGCTTGATTAGCCGATGCCAGACTCTCCAAGCCAGACCTTTCGATAAACATTGTAATCCTTCCTCTCCCGACTCAGCGCAGAGGCTGTGAGCCGGTAAAGCACCGACAAACAGAAGAGAGTAAGCGCTAGAATAGCAGAGCGTCTCGCAATTGGTCGACATTGCAGCCACCTCTGGCATCTCTGCGTTGTCCCTTACGCCACGTATCTACCCCGCTCACCGTAAACCACTTGAAAAGGTTTCATCTATCGTATTTCGGTGAGAGTGCATGAGATGGCGCGCGAAGAAATGCGCTAACAAGCGCTTGAGAAGGCTATATAACCTTACCAGCCCAGACTTGAGCTGTCGAATTCCATAAAAACAGGGCGCAAAAAACGAAAATGTCCTATTACCAGCTCCCGCAAAGCTCATACAATGCTGCAGACTCGTCTGAGCAAAACCCATACTACTACTCGAATGACACACAACCCACTTCAATCTCGTATGGTTTCACTCAGCAATCTGCACCTTCCTCCATGACGAATAGTCCCTCAAACAGTACCTTTTCGAATTCATCGCAAATCAGCAACAGAGCCAACAAAGACCAATCCTCTCCAATCTTATTGCACTGTCTTCATCCAGGGTGCGCACATGTCTCGAAGCGCCAATACGACTTAAACCGTCACATCAGCAAGAAGCACGGCCTTGCTACGGAGTTGTTTGACTGCCCAAGAAAGAATTGCCATCGTGTAGGCGAGAAAGGATTCAAGAGAAGAGACCACCTGACAGAGCACCTATGGAAGGTTCACAAGAAGGATGTTCCTGAGACCGGAAGCGGGTCTAAGAGTGGTAGGTAATGAGGAGGGCGTTCGACAACGATTCATGCGGACTTCGATTCGAGATGGCTCTGGGTCCTGGGAGCGATATATCATGGGTTGTTCTGGTTTTCTGGCGCGACTTACGGCCTCCGATGATTAGATGTGCTGAAGCTCTCGTGAGAGGATGGGCAGTCTTTGCTCAAAGCTGGAGATGGGGAATGTCTTGCTAGGTTGGCAGAAGGTTAGCACTGGAGCAGCTTGTCGACTTTGCTTGGGCCCTATCAATGTTAGTCAGAGCAACAAGGCAATACTTCTATGAAATTGTTTCTCTAGCAGCGCCAGATGTTGCTGCTGCTAATGCAGGATTTTCTCCATTTGTCGTTCAGGTTATCCTAGTGGACTTAGTCCATGGTATTGTGGTTTTCGATGGACAGGAACCCTTGGCCCGCTGGGTTCTCTACGTTAATGGCCTAGGCTTACCGGAGACATCGCGGTGAAAACAGGCAAAGAATACTCTATATATGGCGAGATGGGCGTCTGATCTTGAATGTCATACCGTCTCCATCAGAGCAGCGTTTTGCTTGATGAATAGACGATAACATATTAATGCTACTTTCACTACTAAAGCTGACGACAATCAATGCTTCGTGGATGTGGTAAGGGGGAGAAGAAAACGCGTTAGCTGATGTTGAGTTTAGTGCGGTCCACTACGTCACCGCAGACCCCTGCCCTGTGAAAATGACCCCTCCGGAATTGATTGAATGTCCATCTGCATTGATACAGATTTGATTCTTTTAAACTGGTATTACAGCTCGCTCTCATAGAGATAATACTACCCAGATCTCATTCTTGCTACATCCAGGCTATTCAAGTCGCGCACCAGTTCACACCTTCATCCCGAGTCGCCCTTTTAATTCAACCCTTGTTCTACCAAAGGAAATGGATCCCACAGGCCCCTCTCAGCCCAACCTTGACACCGCATATGAGCACCCTTCGAACCCTGCACAGTCGTCCTCGGAGCAAGCAGATTCCAACAAAGCGGGTGCCTCCCTTCAGCGCTCCGATCCAAAGACTGAGCGGCGCAAGCCTAATGACGCGATCAAGCAAGGCGGAAATGACCAGAGCGAGGCGATGCCCAGTAGTCTGGGGTATGGAGCGCAAGATTCTAGCGGAGATGCTGGAGATAGTGTACGCGTCTTCTCTACCTTTACCCCAGGTTTTTGTTTGGGAGTAGATGAATGCTGACAATTGCGAACGCAGATGGGCGGTCCGGTCTCTAACCAAGAAGGTGAACAGATGAGCGCAACGGGCGATGGAGATATAGCAGCTGCACAAGATACGAAGCATGGCTTTGGGGAGCAGGGCGACTTGGCGTCGGGTATGGATCGGAAGAAGAGCGAGCAGGCTGATATCAAGAATGCAAGAAGAGGTGGTGGTGGAGGTGGCGGGGGTGTGGATGTCCAGGGAGCCCTTGGTGGTGGAGAAAAAGGCTTCGTGAGCGCTGGGAATGAGGGTCCGGATTCGCAGGGCGGTTCTATGCAGAGTAGCCATGCTCATGTGTGATGGTACGTCTTGAGGTTATTATGAAGGATACATTCGAGTGAGGCAAGGCTCAGGGCCATTGATAGCTCTCGTTCAGGAGATGAGGCATTCGGTTCTCGATATCGAGGATCATCTGGCCGAACATGCCATTGGCCCAGTTAAACCTGTCGAGATTGTGTCAGCACGTCTCAGTGTAATGAAGAGATAGCCAATTCAAGGCCTTACCATTGTCTCGACCAGTCTTTTCCGTTCCAAGACTTGATACTCTCATGTACAAGACCAAGACCGTCTGTGCTTCCCAAGATTGCCTTCAAATTGTGTCTGATCTCTTCTCCACTGGCGTCCTCACTGGTCAGGATCCTTACAATGGCAGCCAACGGCCATCCCTTCATTGGGCCCATATGGAGTCCTCCAATGGCACTGAACACATCACCAAAAGCCCAGTATGGATTCAATTCGCCGAGTGCGAACATCCTTGTATTTTGATAGACTTCGTTTCTGGGGCTGACATATCCCATCATAGGTGCCGAGAGCAGACTGGGAAGATTGGCTTTGTCCATGATGTTCTGGCTGCCGTAGCCATCGACTTCGAAAGCGTACATGGCGCCAAGGAGAGGATGGGATATAACGCCGTACTTGGTGGTTCCAGCGCGTATTTCGGAGGCCATGTTGCGCATTCTTTCAGTCAACTGCTTGCTTCGCAGCGTATCGAGGTTCTCCATGATGTGGGCGCCTGCCTCCAGGTAACGAGCGAACATCATGTTGGAGGGTATGAGGAACTGGAAAATGGTTGCGTCGTCTGAGGGACGGAAAGTCGACCTTACCATTCCAGTCCATGTAATCGGGTTTCCCAAGACATTGTTGGATGTAGTCTCCGTGGCGCGATCCGTCTTCCCAACCATTGTGTAGCCGCTTTCGGCAATATGCCCATCAGCCGTATAGGTAGCCGTCCGCATAGCTTCCGCGGCATACAGAATCACCTCCACAATATCTACCCAAGTGTATTTCTCGAATGGTCCAATATCACCTGTGGCATTGTAGTACTCCGATGAGATCTGTGAGAACGAAGCCAGCGAGTCAAGCTCCCACTTGCAATCGTAGGTCTTGTCCGTATCATACCCGACCTGACCAAACATATGCACGGTGTTCTGATGGTAAGCACCGTTATTTGGGAGAGGCAGCTTGGACTCAGGTGGTGGTTGGAAAGCGTGGCAGCAAGGGGTTGTTTTGATGTAGCGCGACTGTACGTTGTTGACGCCTCGAAAGAGAGCTGCGAGGGAATTTCAATATGTGGACGCTTTGAGGACAGGTAGGTAGGATAGGATCTGATTGGCGGAGTCTCGTAACCACATGGCATCTCTGCTTCATGGTAAGCTTAGAGCCAAAGAGAATTGAGCTTTTGGACATACCTATCTCCCGTAATCACGAAGGCCAGATCCTCATCTGTGTACTTGTCTTTCGTCTCACTTTGCCATGCGAAGCCCTTCCATCTGACAGCTGTGTCAAGCCTATTGGGAAAGGAAATTTCGAAGAGGCGAAGGAGATCCGGGTCTTTGATTTTGGGCCTTAAGCGTTCAATGGCAGCCTCGACTTCGGTGGAATAGTATGTTCGACACTTCTTAGATGGCCTTTGGAAGGGCAATTGCTACCTTCCAGAAGAAAAGTTGCCCTCATGCCGCTGTCGGGCGTGTTGGGCATAATTGGGACATCGTTGATCTGTAGGCAGTATAGGAGCTGAGAGGACAGCCAGCAGAGGGCTCCATAGGAGAAGATGTAAGAGGCCAAAGATCATGGCTATGGGAGTAAGAGGATCTTGAGAATCATGGTGGCCGATGTTGCAGAATAAGCTCCAGCATCACAATACGCCAATGAGGACTGAGAACAGACATAAACGCGACTTGCGCAAGGGGGAACTTGGGGCAGTTGAACCCTCCAGCCTTTCTGGGGTAGCTTTAGCCTGATGATCTGCGAAACAGCGCTGACTAAGCCCTGCAACTAGTTGTAAAAATCCTTTGCCTCAGTCCCTCAGACCTGCCGAGCCACCGCTAAGCCCCTTCGGGTTAGCTCCCGTTCACTAAGCCCCTTCGGGTTAGAAATACTAACTTCGTAGCTGAACGGCGGCAGGTTTAAGCGTAAAACCCTATATTTTTATTAGGTTCGTATTATTTTCGCGGGCCGCTTATATAAATTTTTCTATTAACTTTTTTCTTTATTAATAATTAACTTTACGACGCGATTATTATTTAATTATTTTAAAATAAAATTTAAATTAATCGCGCGCTAATACTTTTATATATACTCTTTCGAATATAGTTATCTATAATACTATCTATCGTATATATAACGAAATAAATATAGGTTATCTAAAAATCCTTAATTATAACTCGAGTTTCGATTATTATTATAATAATAATTATTTATTATTAACTTTTATTCTTTATTATCGGTAAATCCCCTTCGTTATAAAACCCTCCGCGAAATATATTTAAGGTTAAAACTAATATTTATTATAATAATATTATATATAATAGGCGATTTCGCGTCTATACTTATTATAATAAAGATAAATAATTTATATAAAACTCTAGATCGAGAGTATATAGAAGGTATTATAATATATTACTTCGGAATCGAGTTTAAAAAGAAATAATATAATACTTTAAATATATTATTAAACTAAAGAACGAATTTAATTTTAATTATAAAAACTAGATTTAATAAAAGTATCGTTTTTTAAATTTTATTATTAATATTTTTACTTATTAAAGCGGTATTAATTATTATATTTTTAAATACTTTATTAGAAGAGTAATATAAGAAATTAAATTATATATTTAATTACCGACCCTTTATTCTAAACGACGATAATAATAAGTTTATTAATATTATAATAATACGCTCCGGCTACTTTACCTACGGTATAATAATTAAATATAATTTATAAATAAGTAGTTAATAATAATAATTTTTATAATTTTTAAAATTACTAGTTCGAGTAATTTTAATACCGATATACTACGGTATATTAACTTTATATTATAGTTATATTTATTAATAATCGACGAACTTTATCTAGTAATTAAATAGAAAAAGTTTCGATTAATATATTTTAGTTTAGGTATTTTCTAGAAGTAATTATTATTTAATATCCCTCTTTTAGGGGTCTTTATAACGCTCGATATCAAAATATTTAAAATTATACGAGAGCGATATATTTTCTCGGAAGATATTATTATTATAAAGACTCTATTTAATTAATTAAAAATATATATTTAAATTAATATTACTTATAATCTTATTAACGGTATATTTAATTTATAATATATTTTACCGTCGTAGATTACTACTATTTAAGATATTCCGAAAACGATTATTTTTATAAATTTTATAATCTAGGTTAAGGATATATACTAATTAATATATATATAAATAAAACGATTATTGTATCCGATCGAGGGTACGAAGTTAGTTATATATTTTTTCGCGGCGATAATTACTCGAGATAAATAAAATATTATAATATATTTCGGTTTATTATTTATTTAAGATTTATTTTTATATATTATTATTATAACCGATACCTATAGGCTAGAGGTTAATAATTTAAATATAAAGAGAATTATTTAATAATTACTCCCTTCGTCTATTTAAAAGGTATATTAATATATAGGTCGCGCGATATATTATAATCGGGGGTAGGTATATTTTACTTTATTATATCTACCCTAATATATAAACTTTAGAAGTAGTACGTCTTTAATAAAACCGGCTTCGCTCGATAATATAATAATAAAATCTTTATCGGGGCCGAGAAAAATTTATATAAATTATATAAATATTAACCGACGAGCTCGAATAGTACCTAGTTTATACGATTTCTTTAATATACTTAGGAGTAGTTATATTCGCGATATCCGCCTCGCCTTTTTTAATAATATAAAATATAATATATTAAATTATACGAAGTTATTCCTTTATTACTCGGTTTATAATCTAGAATTATAAATACCTATTATTATTTACGCGGAGTTAAATAAATCGGTAGACGAGAATTTATTTAAATATTTATAATATATATTTAAACTTCGAGTTTAGCGATATTAAAAATTAAATAAGAAATTTATTAATTTATATTAATATTTCTCTACGTCCTTAATAATACCTAATAAAATTTTAAGAGATTTAGCGATATGGGTAAAGAGTATTCGCGATAAATAAATTATATATTAATAAATTAATAATATATAGTTTAATCTTTATTTATATTATATTAAAATATTAAATATCCTAGAGTAAAGACGATAAAAAGAGTTAAATTAAAATAAAATATTCGATATATAGGTAATATATAACGATATTAAAAGAAAATAATAACTAGATCTATTATTTAATAAAGAGTAAATTAAATTTAAAGAGCGAAGGGATAATTAATTAATTAAGATAAAATATAAATTAATAACTAAAAAAATATATACTAAAAATAGAATTATAACTAGTAGGGTAGGAGTTAAGTAACTAAATATACCCGTTATAAAAAATAAATCTTATATTAAAATTAATACGGCGGAGAGTTAATTTAATAAATTTTAAAATATAAAGCCGAAAACGACTTAATATAAAAGTAATAAATATTATATTATTAAGAAGTAATATAATAATAAAAGTTATATTTTATAGTCTAGCCCTCGTAGTAAAGCGAGTAAATTAAAGGGGGAATTAATAATATTATAATAATTATATTAATTATTATAAAAGGTATTAGTAAATAAATTAATAAAATTAACCCCCTTTTAATCTCGTTAATATAGATAATACTCTACGCGATTTTAAAACTAGTTAATAAACTCGCGCCGCGCGGATTTATTATTAAATTAATTGATAAATATAGTATTTAAAAACTTTAAAGTAAAAGTTAAAATTATAAAACTCCTTAATATAAAATTAAATTAAATTTTTAGTCTAGTCGTTAAAGTATCTTTATACTCGTTATCCGTTAATAATATATATTTTTAAATATACCGCTCGTTATATTTTAATACGTTCCTACTTAATTATTTAAATCCGGTATCGAAAAAGTTAATAATTAAATTTAAAGAGAATTTATTCTATTTAATATAACGAATAAATAATCTATAAACGAGGTTAAGAGTTATATTCTAAATATTTTTAATAACGCTTTTAACCGGATATATAATTAAAAAGAGTTTTTTAAATATAAACTCTATTATTTTCTTTAATTCTAGAAAATATAGATTATTAAAGACCCAATTCTTAAATAATATATTATTATATTTAGAATAATAGGACCGGTTATATTAAAATACTTTAAAATTATTATTAAATAATTTAAGAAGGCGGTCGAGTTTAAAATTTATATTTATTATTCTTTATAAATTTATAAGATTATTCGTTAATATATATTTTTATAATTTTATTATTACTACCGGTGAATTTATTATATAAAGTATATAAAATAGGGTTTATATATATTTTAGGGTATTAATAATATCGGTTTAAAAAAGAATTATAATATAATATAAAGCGTAACGGAGTAGGTTAATATTAATATATTTAATAATATATCGTAGGGTTAAATAAATTTCGACGTATATATAGAAATTTTAATAATTTTAAAATTATTAATCGCGAGTAGATAAAGATTAGATATATAATTTTAGAAATCTTTTCTAATATATAAAGTTAGGTATTAATATTTAAAATATTTTATACCGCGAGTTAGGATATAATATTCTTTATATATTAAAAATTTATAAATTATTACTTTAGGATTTTAATCTACGTTTTTATTATATATATTTAATAATTATAAATAATTAGGTTCTTTAATATTTAAAAGTCCGTTAATTAAATAACTCTAAAGCGATCCTAGCGATCGGCCGTATATTATAATATAAATAAATTTATAAAGTTACTAGAGCCTTAATAAATCTTATAGAGTAATTATAATATATTAAAATAAAAGTATTAAAGATCTAAGCCCGGTAATAATTAATTAAAAATATTAAATAAGAGTTTAGAAATATCGCTATATAAAATCTTAATAAATTATATATATAACTATATCTTAAGGTTACTATATATTAATCGAAAATTAATATTAAAAATAAGGCTTTTACTATCTAATTTAAATTAATATTTAAATATATTCTTTAATATATAAATATTATTAGCCGTCGTATTTTTATCTTTAAATACTAGTATTATCGGGAAATATTTTATTATTACTAGATTTAATTTTATCGGCAATTTAGGAAACCCCGATTTTTATATATTTTATACCGAAATTATATAAAATACTAGAAATACGTATCTACTTATATCGAGTATTCTAAGTATATTATATAATTAAAATATAGTTATATAACTAATTTTAGTATATTTAATACCCAAAATATACTTATATAATTAATTCTAGTATAATTAATACTTAATAAGTAAATAATAATAAATGGATAATTTTTAATATTATTCTATAGTACTTTAAATATACTATTTATACTTTGAGTAATAATAGTATTATTATTATAATTATTACCGCTAGTGTCTTTAATATCGTTATCGTATTTAAATCTTTATATATATATTAATTAATTAATATATATTCTACTTTATTTACTCGTTATATTATAGAGGAGTTATAGATATCCTAAAATCCGTTTATTAAGAAACTACTATTATTTATTCTCGTAAATTAATTTATACCTAGATCTAGCCTAGATTTAATTTAAATATAGATTAAATCTAGGCTAAATCTAGGCCGTTATTATTTTTAATTATAAGAATAATTTATTATATTTATAATTTATCTCTTATTTATTGTCCGGGTTATTAACTTAAGTAGTTTATATTAAAATAATATACTTCTCCTTCCTCGTAGTCTCGAGTACTATATTTTATATATATATATTATTTATTATATAATCTTAACTTTATTTTTTTTATTATATTACTTTTTTTTCTTTCTTCTTAAACTTTAACCTCTTTTAGAAACCTTCGTATATAATAGAGAATTTAAATATATATAATATAAACTCGGTAGAATCTTTATTAATATTAAAGTAATTAATTTATTCGTTAGGTTTAATATTTTTAAATTTTTATATAATAAAGACCGGTAGTTACTATTTAGTATATAGTATTAATATATATATATAATAAGTATAATATTATAATACTATACTATTTCGCGATTTATAAGGTTTTTTATACTTCGTATATTATTACCCCGGTCTTCTACCGATTTATTAAATAAAATTACTCGAGTATCTACCTAAATAATTATATTAATATTCGAGGAATAATAATAAACTATAAAAGACTCTACCTCCTTTTATACCTTATTAAATATTATTTAATAAATTAAAGTTTTTATTAATACCTCGTCCGCTAATTTAACTTTATTAGAATAAGAGAAATATTTACCCTTATAAAGATAAATAATTCGTTTTTCCGAGATTTATTAATACTTCTTTCTTTCGTACTATCTCTTTTTATAATATCTATCTCGTTTTTTTATATATTATATTATTAAGGAGCCGGCGAATTTATAATAATCTTATTAATAATTAAAAGATAATTAGATATAATATAAAAACCTTTATAACCGACTAAATTATCGATTCTATCTTTTTATTTATAGACGAAATCGTTTATATTATCTACTAGTATCTTTTCTCTTTTTATTTCTTAATTAATCCTACCCGATAAGGCCTTTATTATTATATTTTATTATATAAATATCTATTCCTCCTACGTCTCCTCTATTTAAATCTATAATTTTATATTATTTCTTATTAATATTAAAAGATATAAAGAAAAAAGTCGAGTTTAATTTATTTTTAATATATTCGCTTCGAATTTAATCCGTATCTACTTCCCTATTTTATATTCTTTAATAGTATAATGAATTATAATATAAACTATAATTATTATAGTTCTCGTTAAGGGCTTAAATATATATTTAATATTATTACAAGTTCTTAACTAACCTAGGTCCGATTAAAAGAATAATAAAATTATAACTTTTATTACTAGATCTTTAAAGAAGCGGTAAAATAGTTTAATTTTATTAATAATTAATATTAAATCTTAATAAGGAAATATTAAGATTTATATTATTATTATAATTATATATTTATTTTTTATTCTTTATTTTAGTAGTAACTATCTCTTTAATACTTCGTTTTATTATAAAAAAGGTATAATATACCGCTACGATTTATCAAACTCTTATTATTATTAGGGCGCGGTAATTACCGATATAATTAAATAATTAATTTCGATTAATATATCTTTAGTTTAAATACGGTAGATTAATACCTCTCGGGTTTTTATTAAATTTAGAATTTTCTTTATTACCCTATTCTTTAACCCGAGGGCCCTATTATATTTATTAATAATATTCCGTTAAAGTTTCTAAATTAAAGTATTAACTTCGCTTTTTTTATTAGAGTTTATTTATAAATTATATCCCGAGTCCTTATATCCCGTAATAAAGGTTATTAATATTATTTATTTTATATATTAAAGAACGGTCTTATAGCCTTAAATATATAATATTAATTTAATATAACGTCCTACGCCCGCCTATAATAGTAATAACTCGTTTTTTAAATATAATACGTCGTAATTATAATAATATTTCATTAAAGATTTATATAACGCGTTATTAGAAGACCTTATATCTTTTAATCTATATATATAAAAGCTAGGGTAGGACGAGGACGAGGATATATAACGGCCGATAAACGATAAAGATTATAGAAAAGTTAGTTATATTATTAACTCCTATATAAAATATATATATATATATATAGCGTGGCCCTACCTAATCTATTTAATCGAGATATATTATTTATTTTCCGTCGCTTCGGGGTAGGAAGCCTAATATTATTATTATCGGCCTCGGTATCAACCTCTTTACCTCCGTATATACTTTCTTTATTCTTATTAATAGTTAATATTAATTAATATATACTAGAAGGATTTATAATTAATATATTCTTAATATATACTATTATTTATATATTGGAATAAATAAATTATTTATAGCCGAGATTTACTCTAGGAGTATTAATATAATTTATTATTAAAATTAATCTTTAGCCTTATCGAAGGAGTTATTATTATAAATTCTTTAACTAATTAAAACCGTATTACGATACGTAGGAGGTATAATTTAGTTTAATTTTACTATTTAATATATTATTAAATCGTATATATATAGATTTAGATATTATTCCGTAATATAAAGTATATTAATTAATCGAGATATAGGATAGGTTTATTTTAATATATAGAAAAAAGAGTAGAACTATACACGCGATAATAATAAATAAATATACGTCGGATTAATTTTAGTTTAGATCTAGATTAGATTTAAATTAAATTTAATTTAAATTAAAATTAAAATTAATCCGAACGCCGAATTCGGGTTATATAATACTATAAATTATAAGAATATAAAGGTATTATAAATATAATTAGAAACGACGACTATCTATTAAAATAAATTTAATAAAGGGTAGACCGAGATAGATTTTATAAAAGATAAATTATAATATCTCCGTTTATAAATTTTATACTTTTATTTCTACTAGCGAAATATATACCGAAGGAGCGCTAGATAATAAGGGTTAATTTAAGAATTTACTCCTTTTCTTATTTAATTTTATAAAAGTAGTATTTTAAGAATTTCTATTTAATAAATCTCCTATTTAGTTTAAAACCTCTAATTCTCTTTCTATTAATTACTATCGATAAAGTTTATACTTTAATTATAATTTATCTTTATATTATACCCGTTACTCTCGTTATTATTATTAGCCGTGATATAGTTATAGTATTATTATTAAATAAGAGCCCGGGGTATACGTATTATTAGACGGTATAATAAATATATTATCGCGGACGGTGATTTTTTATAGATATATAGTTATTATATTTACTTTATAAATTAATTTATTACCCTAGTATCTTTCGTTATAAAGTTAAAATTATAAATAATATTATATTAATCCTAGTCGATAAAATTATTTATATAATAATATTCTTTTTATTTAATAGGTACTATATATATACTCCGGATAATATTATATATTTCGAAGAGACGATAATTATATAGTTCTTAAAATCTTTTCGTTCTACTAGTTAAAATATACTCTACTTCGAATATTCTATATATATCGTCGACTCTCCCGTTAGTCTTTAATCGATATAGAGTAATTAACGCGTTAATATATACCTTATATTTACCCTTATCGTTTAGTCGCTCGTGATTATAAATATTAATAATTAATTTAAGCCGGTTTATTATTATATAAAGAGCCTCCTACTTGGTCTCGCCTTAACTTTATAAGCGAGTCGCTTCGTTATTAATTTAAATATAATTATTATAAGATTTACCGGTAGAACGAAAATTAGAGGTATAATAAATTAATCTCTTTATAAACCGCTTTAAATTCCGGCTTTCTTTACTATTACGAACCTAATATATTAATAATTAATATATAAAAATATATATATATCTCCCGCCTAATTAGGATCCGTCTTTTATCTCCGTTAATTTTTAATAAAGCCCGGATTTTTATCCTATTTCTTACGACTCTCCTATACGAATATTATTATAGCGTTAATAAAATCTTTAATATTAAAGTAAAAAGCCCTCGCTACCGTAATTATTAAACGATAATAATTAATATCTAGTATTTATATACCGTAGTATAGCGGCGTATCTTTATTAGGAATAAATATATATTTATTTAAATCTAATTTCTCTCGATATAATCGAGTATTCTATTATTCTATTTTATTATTAGGAATAATAGTAGGTTTAACGGAAAGTATTATTATAACTTCCTATATAACCTTTATATTATAGTATATAATATTATACCGTAGTAATTACGTCTCGAATTTATTAGTTTTATTTATCCGTAAAAAGGGTTCTTTAAAGAGAAATTTATAAACTATTTTTTTATAATAAATATCGAAGTTTTAAATACTTTTATATCTTCGAATATATTTAATATAATACGTTATCGCGTATAATTTTAATATATTAAAATACCGATTAATAAAGTCTTTTAAATTTAGGTCCGAAATATTACTCGGTTAATATTTATAAAAGATTATCTTTAATTTATAAATATAATAAAGCGCGTATTATATATATTATAAAATATCGCCGTTATAAAATATATATTAAATAAATATAATAAAGTTAAATATAACCCGCGCGTAATATAAAGTAACCGGTACGCGCTTAATAAATAAAGGAGTAATAATAATTATTAATTATTATAATATTACTTTTTATTTATTATTACTCTACTATTTTACCTTATTAAAGTTTATAAATAATTTTAACTTTACGAAACCTAGTATTTAACGAAAACGGTAATTTAATTTAATTTTTATTATTAATTATTTTAAAGATTTCTTCGGCCTAATTACCTCTTTTATTATTTATTTAATAATTATAAAAATTACGTAGTCTTTAATTAAATCCCGAATCTAGTTAATTAATTTTATAATAATTTCTTTTAAAAGCTAGTATAATATATCGATAATAAAAATAATATAAATATTAACTAGATAATAACGCTAAGCGAAGTTTTTAATATTATAAATAATTATTAGATTTTTAATAAAATTAGGATCTCTCCTTTATACCTTTATCCTTCGATATATATATTTATAGGTCCGCGGCTCCTACGTTTTAATTAACTCCCCTCGTTTATTAAACGGGATTAAATATATTAGATATTAACGATTTTATTTTACCTTTATAATTAAGATTTATTTTAAATAATTAGTTATAAATAATATAATTATTAGATAATATCTTCGGGGTTAATTATCCGCGTATATAATATTAATCTCTTATATTACTAGGTCTTTAATTACTTTAATTACTTTAATATATTATTTAAATAAATAATAACGGTTATATATACACTAGAGTATACGCCTTAGCGCGAGATAATAGATATCTAATTATATATAATTACCGAATTCCTTTTTATTCTTAATACGAGGGACTAAATTTAAAAGAACTAGACTAGGTCGTTTTTAAACTTTACGCGTCGTATAATCGAGATTCCCGATAATTATATATACTAGCTAGAGGGAAAGGTCGCTATAATATTAAATTATTATTATCTCGTCGGATAATAATATAAAAGGGATAATAGTACCTCTAATAAGGATCTATAATTATATTTCTTATTATTAAATATTAATATATATTTTATTAACTACCCTATTATTATTATCGTTCGTAATCTTTATAGGTATATATACTAGATTATTTTTAAACGGTTTATAGCCGAGGAAAAAGCGGATAACCTTAATAATATCACGGTAATATAATTTAAAATATAAATTATTAAAATAGTTGATCTCGCTGGGTACGCGGAGATTATTAATTATTTAATTATTATTATATATACCCTACTAAATATCATATTCTATTAGTTACCGATATTATTCTACGTTACGGAAATTTACCTCCTCTTTCTAATTTACTTTAATTTCTATAGATTTAAGGTATACGTTAATACTCGTTTTAATTATATAGTATTCGGAAAATAAATAAGTAATAGTTTAATTAACTTTATTACCGAACGGGTAGTATATATCTTTCACTATTATTAACTATAAAGTATTTCGTCGACGTTTTTAATATTGCGCGCGATCTAGTTTTATATATATTATTATAATAGCGCCGGCGTCTCGCCCTATAAAATCGGTGAAAGATTTTATATAAAGAGAATTAAATATAAATAAAAGACTTTTAAAGGAGATAAATAATATAATCGCGGAGGAAAGTATTATAACCGGTTCTAATATATTTATTAAAGTAGACGAGGGCCTAGATAAATTATTAATATATTTATATAAATTTTTAAGTAGTAATATCTTTATTATTATTTTTATTAATCCCTAGATATTTAAGAGGCGGTTCATTTATATTATAATAAATAGTATAGAATTCTACTAGTTAATTTATATTTAATTTACTACCGCTAGGCGCGGGTAGCTCCTAGAGTTAAGAGATTTCGTATTAAGCGAATATAAAGCCCGTTTAATCTTTAATAGAGTTAAAGATATTTACTAGTTTCTTACGTTTAAACTAAGGCTCTTTATATATATTTAGGTATTATAATAGGCCCGAGTAATTCTTCGTTTAAAAGAAACTATATTAACTGTACTATAATCGTTTTATTACGTACTTCGCGTTATCCGGTATTAGAAATAGAAAGTTTAAAAAAAGAATATCTATCCGGAATACGATTTTATAGGTTTATAAATAAAGTTATTATTTTAAACTCGGACGCGTTTAGGTTAAATTATTAAGGTTTACCTAAATCTAAACTAAATTTAAATTAAATCTAGATTAGTTTTAAATAAACCCTAACCTTAGACTATTTAAATAAGAAATTAATATTTTAATTTATATTTTATAAATATTAACGTTCTTTACCCCGTAGGTTTATAATACTAACTTCTATTTAATTAAAATAGTTACGCTAGCGATAATATTCGGGTTATAAACTTAATATATATTATAATAAAACCGTTTAACTTAAATAAACGATACCGAAAGATTTTATTATAATAAATTCATATATAATTTTAATAGTTCTAATATGAGTAATATTCGTTCTACGGGTGGAAAGGGTTAAGGAAATATATATAACCGACGTTAAAGATAGTAATTAAATAGATTAAGGATTTTAGTGTAAAATTATAAACGGTATAAAATATTAATATTCGAAATATTTATTTTAATATAATTTTTACGGAATTTAATTTATTAAAAACGATATTCGTGGATTTAATAATACGAAAGTATATAAATCTCTTAAAACTCGACTAGATTAAAGGCCTTATTATATAAGTATTATATTATCTAATATCGATTTCTTTTAATACTCTTTTACTTCTCTTTTATTAAATAATATATAAATATTATTTCTTAAAGTAGAGCCTTAAGTATACCGGCTAAACCTCGGATAATTTAATATCCGCGTAGTCTTATATTAGGAGACGAAATCTTAGGAATTATACCCGTAAAAATTAACGCCCGAGCTTTTAATTCGTAAGTTTTAACTAGATTTAAACCTAGATCTAAATATATTTACTATATAATCTATTATACTTTATTAGAATTAGCGATTATAATTATTATATATATTATTACATTCTTCTAACTATATAATTATTATTAAATCTATTTATTTATTACCGTTATAGTACTATAGTAACTCTTTTTATTATTTAATTATAACGGAAAGCTATCTAAGAATAATTAAACTCTTATATATATAAAAGGGGTATATACGCCGACTTATTATTATATTATTATCGTCGTATTTTAATAAGTTAAAGAGCTCGTAGAGTAGTATTACTTTATAAATAATATATTTAAAAATTAACCGAACCCTAAAATCGTATTTAAAGATAAAAGAGTCCGGTAGGGTTAATATTTAATAATTAAATTTAATAACTAAATCCAAGTCTAAGGCCATATAGATTTCGGCGAAAGAATATATATCGATATTATTATTTACTAGAGAAGCTCTAATAAACCGTTAAAGATTAAAAGTAAATTTAATAATATACCGCCTTCGGATTTCTAAAGTTAAATAATAGTAGTAACTAGTTTAAATAATCTTCGTATTAAATAAAAATCGAGAATTATTTTTAATCCTCTTCTACTTCGTTTATTTAGAGGCTTCGAGATCGATTATATATTAAACTAATATATACTAAAGAAGTTCGTATATAAGACCCGGTTTTTTAAAATCTCTTTATATCTACTATTTAAAGAACTTAATATAATTTATTTATAATTTTTATTATTTTAGGATTATCTAGTATCTCGCGACTTAATAATAGACCCGAGCTTCGATTACCTTATATATTATACTATAAAGGGGTATTATATTAGTATTTTAGAAAATAATAATTTATAAAGTATTATTTAGTATTTCCTAGATAAAGATATAAACTCGATGAAAATCGAGGTTATTATAAATAATAACTTTAGTTAGTTATATCCCTTATCCTTTAATATTTAATTTAATTTAAGAGATAGATTTATTTTTATTAAGACTTTAAATCTATCTTTTTCCTCCTCCGTTCTAGCCTCTTCTAGGTATTTAGTATATTATAAATAAAAGTCTATTATCGCGCCGGAGGGAGCCCGAAAAAGACGAGCTACTATAAAAATTAATACTAAAAGTATATTCGTATCTACCTATTAATTCCCGTTTTCTTTATTTCGAGATTAACCTCTCTTTTTTATAGTTTCGAAATATACCCGTTCTCCTAGTACCTTTAACGAGGATTTAATTCTTTTATTAATAACGAAAAGATAAAAGCGCCTAACGAAGTTCTTAGGCCCTAGTAATAATAAAGATTATTTATTATTATTACCGCCGAAATAGACTTTAAAGAAATCGTTAACCGAAAAGCCTTATTAAAACCCTAAGTCTTTAAAGGAGTCCTCCGAGTAATTATATTAAAAGAATAAATTCTTAATTAAAGAATCCTCGGAATTAACTATTAATAATAATAATAATAATAACGCGGATAAAGAAGAGAAAGTAGAGTTAATTATAATATAATAATTAATCGATATCTTTTTTAATAATACTATATTTATTAACTACTTTTTTCTTAACTTTAAAAAAATTAGTAATAATTATTTATACGAATATATTCACGATAAGATATAGGAACGCGTTATTATATTCGCGAAAATCGCCTACTTTAATAATTCTCGCGGTAATAGTAAAATAGTGATTTTTAGAATATTAAAGTTAATCTATTACTAGTAGTAACTCTGTATATTTATAGTTATACTATTCTATAAAGGCGACTTCGGATAATTTAGTATTATTATCGGAGACGAAATAAACTTAAATAAAGTAAAGCCTCTTAATATATTTTTTAAATTTCACGATTAATTTTATTTACTTATAAACTTTTAAAGTTATAGGTTCCGCGGTATTTTATTTTTAATTATATTAAAAATAGGTAGAGATTTAACGAGAGTAGAAGGAGTAATTAATAAAGTTTTAATATTACCGCGAAAATACTCCTACGGGCTCTAAATATCCTATAAATCAATAATTCTACGAGTATTTATATTAACTAGACTCGGAAGTTTTTTATATTAAATTAATTAATAAATCTATATTATTCTTTATCCCGTTAGTTAATCTTAGTATTTAAAGTATTAAAATATTATCGGTAATCGACTTCGAGGCCTTAAAGATACGATTTATAATTATTTATTATAGCGCCGACTCTAGCTACTAAATAAACGTATAAACGAAAAAAGAATTATAGACGGTACGTAACTCGAACGACTCCGACGTAAAATTATTAAAAGGTATTAAATTTATTAACGCCGCGTAATATAATCTCCCGAGCGAAGTAAATACTTTTATATTTATATTTATTTTATAGTAGTTATAGTTAACCGCTAGTAAAATCTTTAATAAAGTATATAAATACTCCTTTATAAAGAATAGAAAAAAAGTGATTAAAGAGGAAATTATCTACCGTTTTTAATACGGGTTCGCGATTATAGATAAATATAATAGGGTAAGGAATTTAGGTAAATATTTATAAAATTCTCTTTAAATAATAAAGAAGACTCGCCCTAAATATCGCTTCTAGCTTATAATTATATCCGGAATAATTATTAATTTTAATCTACTAGATATTATAGCCCTAATAGATATTATATACGATATTTTTTAGAATAATTTTAAATATAAATATTACCCCTTTAGACTAGCCGGCCTAAAGATTCTTATTAATATTATTATTAAATACTAAGATTTAAGTAATCGACTATAAGAATTCGATAATATAATAAATATATTCGGGAATTTACTTCCTAAATTCCTAATATAACGGTACGAGAAGAGTAATTAAAAAGATTACGACTTTATTAAGTTTAAAAAACTTTACCGAAGTATCTTTAAAACTAATTTTCTTTATAATTATAAAGTATATTACGTAACCCTCGTCGCCCGTTAGAAGGTTTTAATAATAAAGAAACTCGTAGAATAATAAATTTACTAGGACGATAATTAATATAATATTATATTTATACGGAATCGTCCCGACCGCCTAATTAACGTTAACGCTAACTAGGTATTTATAATAATATGGCTCCTCCGTTTATATAATTATTTACTTTATCTCTTTATCTCCTTAACTACGTATAATTAAAAGTAGATTAATAAAGAGATCGAGAACTAGTATATAAATAAGAATAATAATCGGATACTAGAAAATTATATCCTAGGTAGGGATTATATAATATTTAAGAAGATATCCCTTAAATTTAAAGTTATCGCCTCTCTTTTTAAGAAATATAAAAGGGTAAATATATTAATTATATTTTTATTTACCGAGATAATTCTAGTAGTAGAACGGGTAAGTCCTTTTTTTCTTTAAAATCTCCGATATAAAAGAGCCTAAACTCGTTTTTTTTAATTTATTAAATTTAGCCTTCTCTTTTCTAATTAATCTTTTTATATTAATATTCTTTTATTATAATACGTCCGAGAGGAGATTAAATTTAAAATACGAATATTCTTCGGGACCGATAAAAAGAGGGACGCGGCCAAATATATATTTATATATAAAACTAATAATGATAATATATTACTAGAGAAGGATAAACCTAATATTTTAATTAAATTTATATATTAGATAAACGTAGGCTTAAATCTAACCCGTATAATTATAATTATTCTATATAAGCCCCTCTACTTTATCGGGATATATAAGTAAATACCGAAGAAAATATATCGGATAAAATAGAAAGAGGAAGTATTTTATTATATATTAAATATTAATACTAAAATCGAGAAGTACGTGGACGTAAAGTATAAATCGAAGATAGATTTTAAGGAGGACGCGTTTAAGACTATCGGTATAACGAATATAAAAAGTATAGGAGGCGCCGACGGAGGTAATAATACTAAAAGGAGTAATAATATTAAGAATATTAATAATACCGCGGCGTTTATTATTAATATAGAAAATACTATTTAAGAGGGTATTATATATATTAAGAGGAAAAGTAGTTAAAGTAAATAAATATAAGAATAAACCGCCGTTAATTAAGTTAAACCTTCCTATATTTCTAAATTACTAGATATTTAGGTTTAAATAAGAGCTAGGAAATTTATTACCCCTCTACGCGCTTTTCTATATAATAATACTTATTATAGTACGTTATTATCGCTTACGATTCTAATCCTCTACTCTACTATATTTAGGAACGATAATAAAAAACCGAGTATTATATTTAATCTAGATCTAGGCCTAAATCTGGCCTAGATATTCTTTAAATATTTTTAAATTTAACTTAAATTTTACCTAATCCCTAAACTCGCTATTAAAGACCTACGTTTTTAATATTTTAATTATATTTACCGCTATTTAACGCGGTATTTAATTATATATTTCTTAATTTTCTTTTGGATTTATAATCGATATAGGACCCTAGAAGTTAAGGGTTATTAACGAAGACCTTTAAAATAATAACGGAAAAGGAATATTAATTTACGAAAATATTATTTAATATACTTATAACTTTTATAAAGAAGAAAGAAATACCGTTTTTTTAATCGCTAAAGAATATACTACCCTCGACTTAAGGATATAAATATATAAATTATATTATTAATTAAAAGTAAAAAGTACTAGAGATCCTTAATTCCGAGGACGATAAAAGGGAAGATAACGACGGGGCGAATAATATTTAAAGTAGTATTAATATAAAACCTACCTTTCGAGCTCCTCTATTAAATAATTAATATATAATACTTTTAATATTCGAATAGGGTAGCTACTAGTAGTAAAATATTATTTATACTTTAAAGCGGGTAGGTAATAACGGTGGCTTTATTATTAATAAAACTCTTAAACCCTTTAAGCTCTTTATACTTTAATTTTATTTATATTAAAATCGACGATACCTTTACTAAACCTCCCTACGAGTTTATAATATATATTTTTATTTTTAACACTTTTACTTTCCCCTTACGGTTAATACCGAAAAAATCTATAATTAATATTTATATTATAGGTATCGGAGCGGATAACTAGAGATTATTACTAATTAAAATTATCCGGCCCTCGTAAACCACGATTATAAACGATATAAATAACGATTCCTTATTAACCGAGCGAGTATTACTATTATCGCCGCCGTCTTTACTTTTACTTTATTTATTATTATCCTCGCCCTTATTTATACCTCTTTTTTAGTTATTATTATTTTTATTATTTTAAGAGTTATCGCTAGCGTAGCCCTTATTTAAACTTTAAGTTATATCGCCGCTCTAAATTATAAAAGCGTAGGAGAGAGTTTACCCTCCTAGTTATTTTAAAATAAACGGAATATTTTACCGATAATTAACGACCGCGAGTTAATTATTATTATTATCGAGAAGGGTTTTTAGAGGCTAAGTATACGGATCTAATAAAAATATAATAATATAACTTTTATATCGACTAGTATAATTAAATAGCGCAGAAGTTTATTTAATAATATAAATAGAAGAAAAGTATAAATCTAAAATATTATTACTATTTATATTTATACTCTCGACCGCGTTAAATTTAATTATTTAAAAGACCGTTAGTTCTTTATTTAATATTACTAGTATAATAATATAAGGAAAATTATATACTTTAAAGTAATACCTAGTTCTATCGTTAATAGTCTTTCGTTAATTAATCGGGATAGGCTAAATCGGAGTTAATATAATTTTAATTCGGGCTACGAGACCGTTAAAGGAAATCGGATACTATTAAATATACTCTTTATAAATTATAATTACGTACTCGTAAAGGAATATAACGAGCCTAGTTATATTACTAGTAATACTTTTAATATTTAATAACTTCGTATTAAATATTATACTACCTCGAACTTTCTCTAAGAACTTTATTATAATAGTATCGGAGGGGAGACCTAAGATACGGACGGTATAATAAATATTATATTTATTATTATTAAGGGTAAAGTATACTTTATATCTAAAGAGATTAGGGAATTATAAATCCTTTATTTTAATTTCTCGCCGGTTAATCTTTATAGCCTAGTAATACTCTTTAAGGTCGAAGAACTCTGTATTTCTCTTTAAAGTAACGTAGTTTAATAGGATTAATATATCGGTAGTTTTCTTTAAAGCCTTAAGGACCATTCCCGCTTCTTTAATAATATTTATTAAAGATAGTAAATAATTCAACGCCTTTATTACTTTTAGTACTTTATTTATATTCTATCTTTAAGGTAGTAAATCTACGTTATTTACCTCGGCGTTAGACGTAGTCTTCTTTTATATATTAACGGTAATGACTTTATCCTAATTATTGGACGAGAAAGATATCGACGCCGAGACTAGTTTATTAGGCGATAACGAATACTACTCCGAAGAATTATTAAATTCTAGGGAGGGTATACGGATATTTTTAATAATTAATATTATTACCGTTTTAATTATTTTAGTGGCCTTATCTAATTTCTTACTACTATTATTATTAATAAAGTAGCGAATATAGGCCGAGTCCTCTATAGAGTTTAATAAGAATAAATTAATTAAATTTAATACCGGCTAAACGTTCTTTAGTAGTCCTTTAAAGTTAAATAAATCGTTATAATTATTATCGAGTAAAGTTATATCCTCCTCCGAATATTTCGTCCCTCTAATATCTTCGTTAGAAGCCGAAAGATTAATTAAGTCTTCCGCTTTAATTATTACCGTCTCTAGTACTTTATTATAATTAGGGCCGCGGACGGAGGATAATCTATTATTATTAAATATAATTTTAGTTATCGAGAGTAGTATCGAAAGCTTTATATAATCTACCCTTAATTTATAAGAAACTATCCTCGTCTAATAATACGTAAAGGATCTAGCCTAGATCTGGCCTAAATTTAAATAAAATTTAAAGAAAATCTAGGCTAGATCTAGGCTAGATCTAGGGCGCTAGAAGACTAGTTTAGTACTAATATATTATAAATATAAATACTCTTCTTTATTACTTTTTAATACTTATCTTTATTTAAGCCCGTTATACAAGACCTAGAAATTTATTAGTTATAATATTAGTTATATTATAAACCGTGCTCTAGGCTATTTCTAATACGGTTTAATAACTATATCACGTAAAATTATAGTAGTATAGGCGGTTAATATATAGGTTTAAATATTAAATATTAGCCGTTCTTTTAAAGACGATTTCTTTAAATATATTTATATATAATAACCTAAAGACCTCTTTATCTATCGTCTTATCTTTTTAATAATCTTATTTAAATATCGCCCGATATTTACGGTATATTAGGCTAGATTTAACTTAATTTACTATAAAATTTATTATACTTTACTATAACTAGTTATTTAAATTACGCGAATCGTTATACCCTCTTTACTTTATAATTATTATTAAATTTATTTATTTATTACTACTATCGCGCCACGGCCCCGGCGCGTATTATTTAAATATAATAAAAAGCCACTTAAAGTTAATTAGATTATTCAAAATATTAAAAGAATACCTATATTAATTTATTATACGAATATTAATAATATACTACTACGAGCTAAAGAGTTTATTAATAAATATCGTTATTTAAAGGATATAATCAAATACTAGTAGAATTATAGAGACGCGCTTAGAGTAGAAAGAACCTAATAGGGTAAATATTTAATATTTAATTTTAAAGAGTAAATCGAGGTTTAAGGCTATCTAGGCTTCGGCGAATAAATATATATTAGTATTATTATATACTAGGGGGACTTTAGTTAGATAATTAAAATTAAGAATAACTCTAGTAACGTATTACCTCTTAATTTATAAAATTAAGTAGTAATAATAACCGGCTCGAACGATACTCTTTTTAAATAAAAAATTAATACCGTTTATAATCTTTCCTCTTTTCGGCCTTTCTAAACCTTTAAGATCGACTATATACTAAACTAACTTATATTACGGAATTTTATATACGAGATCCGGTTTTTAATAATCTCCGCGTGTTTATTAAACGAAGAATTTAGTATAATTTATTTACGATTCGCGTTACTTTAAGGATATTAGATAACTCGTTACTTTATAACGGACTAGATACTCGATTATCTCTTTTATATAACGGAGGAGGACGCGTATTATATAGATATTTTAAAAGATAAGGACCTATAGAATAATATTTAATATTTCTAGGACCGGGGTATAAACTTAGTAAAAAATAAATTTATTATAAATAATAACTTTAATTAATTATATCCCTTATCCTTTAATATAAATCTAATTTAAGAGATAGATTTACCTTTATTAGAATTTTAAATTTATTTTTTTCCTCCTCCGTTCTTCTCTCTTTTAGGTATTTAGTATATTATAAATAAAAACCTATTATCGCGCCCGAAGGAGCTCGAAAAAAAGGAGTTATTATAGAAATTAATATCGAGAGTATATTCGTATTTATTTATTATTTCCCGTTTTCTTTACTTCGAGACTAACCTCTTTTCTTTATAATTTTAAAATATCGCTCTTCTCTTAGTACTTTTTATTAAGATTTAATTCGTTTACCGATAATAAAAAGACTAAAGAGCTGGACGAAGCTTTTAGGTTTTAATAATAATAAAGACGATCTATTATTATTATTATAAAAATATCCTCCGAAGAAGTTTTTATTTAAGAAACCTCGCGAATTCTTTAAATCTTTAAAGGAGTCCTCCGAGTAATTAAATTAAAAAGATGAATTCGTATTTAAAGAATCCTCCGAACTAGTTACTAGTAATAATAAAGATAATAACGGGGTTAAAGAAAAGAAGGTAGAGTTAGTTATAATATATAAATAATAATTAATCGATATCTCCTTTAGTAATATTATATTTATTAATTATTTTCCTAACTTTAAAAAACTTAGTAATAACTATTTATACGAATATATTTACGATAATATATAGGAACGCGTTATTATATTCGCGAAAATCGTTTACCTTAATAATTCTCGCGGTTATAATATAATAACGATTTTTAGAATACTAAAGTTAAGTTATTATTAGTAGTAACTCTATATATTTATAGTTATACTAAATAATAAAGAAGATTTAAGATACTATAATATTCTTCTAGACTATATAAATAAATATAAAAAATATAAAATTTATAATTTTATTTATTAAACTCCCTAATTAATTTTAATTATATAAAGATCTATAAAGTTATAGGCGTTATCGTGTTCCATCGTTATTTATACCGGAAATAAATAGAGATTTAACGTAAATAGAAGGAGTAATTAATAAAGTTTTAATATTATTATAAAAACGCTCCCACGGGCTCTAAATATCCTACGAATCGATAATTCTACGAATATCTATATTTACCGGGCTTAGAGATTATTTATATTATATTAATTAACGAGTTTAAACTATTCCTTATCCCGCCGCCCGATCTCGGTATTTGGGTTAGTAAATTAAAATTAATAATCGACCTTAAAGACCTAAAGGTATAATTTATAATTATTAATATAATAATAAAAATACGATTATACTATAAATAAAAGGGCGCCGAAGAGTTTAGCGACGGTATATAATAAGAAGGACTTTAAAGTAATATAATTTAAAAGTAAAAAAGTATTAACCTTATATAGTATAATTCCCCGAGCGTAGTAAATATATCGTTATATATAATTATTATACGGTAGATATAGTTAATCTTTAATAAGGTCTTTAACGAAGAATATAAATATCCCTATATAAAGTAAACGAAAAAAGAGATTATAAAAGAAATAATTTATTATTTTTAATACGACTTCGTAATCGTAGGCGAATATAATAGGGTAAGAAATTTAAATAAAAATCTATATTATTCTTTTTAAAAGATAAGGAAGACTCGCTTTAAATATAATTTCTATTTTATAACTATATCTAGAACGATTATTAATTAAAATTAAGAGGATATTATGGCCCCTCGGACTACTATAAAAGATATTTACTAGAATAATTATTAATTCGGTTATTAACGCTTCGGATTTATTAACCTAGAAAAGTCTACGAGTATTATTACCTAATATATAAAAAAACTAGGGTATAAAAGAGATTTATTAAGGTAATAAATATCCTCGCTAATATACTCCTTTATACCTCGATACTACGATATAAGAAGAGTAATTAAATTAAATATATTTTATAATACTTAAGAAACTTTATTAAAAAGGCTTTACGATTATTTACCTATTAGGACTCTAGCCGCGATTTAGGTTTATTATTATTAATTAAAAGACTATTATACTAGAAAGACTCTAATAGCGGTAAAACTACCGGAGGAATATTAGGACTATAATATCTCTTTCCTATACTAACGTCTTTAATATTTGATTTTGGTTTATTTTAATATAGTATTTATTATATTACGGGTTCTCCGATTATATAGATTTTTACCTACCCTTATTATCTCCTCTAAAACTCTTAATAAAAAGTAGACTAACGATACGGCCGCGGCCTCCACTATAAGTAAAGATAATAATCGGATATAAGAAAATTATATCCTAGATAAGGATTATATAATATTTAAAAAAACATTCTTTAAACTTAAAATTATCGCCTCCCCTTTTAAGAAATAAAAAGGGGTAAATATATTAATTATATTTTTATTCACCGAGATAGTTTTAGTAGTAAAACGGGTAAATTCTTTCTTTCTTTAAAATCTCTAATATAAAAGAGCCTAAACTCGCTTCTTCTAATATATTAAATATAATATTCTCTTTTCTAAATATAGTATTTAATATTAACTTTTCTTTATTATAGTATATCCGAGAGGAGTTTAAATTTAAAATACGAATATTCTTCGGGACCGATAAGGCGAGAGTCGTAATTATATACGCGTTAATACGAAAGATTAATTATAATCGTAAACTAGTAGAGAATAATATATCTAATTTTCTAATTAAATTTACGCGGTAGATAGGCGTAGGCTTAAATTTTATATATATAATTATAATTATTCTATAAGCCCCTCTACTCTATCGGGTTATATAAATAAATACCGAAGAAAATATATTAAATAACCTAGTTAAAGGAAATATTTTAGTATATACTATATACTAATACTAGAATTAAAGAGCACGTAAAGGGGAAGCGGAAATCGAAAGCGGATTTTAAAGTAAATATATTTAAGACTATAAATACGGCGAATATAAAGGGTATAAAAAGCGCTAACGGAGGTAATAATCCTAGATATAATAATAATATTTAGAATATTAATAATATTACGGCTAGTAATAATACTAGGGAAGGTATAAAGGCGATTTAAAAAAATAATATATACGTTAAATAAAAGCGCGGTCAGAGTAGTTATAGATATAATATTTAATTATTTTAGTAAAGCGTTTATACGTTTCTAAATCGTTAGATATTTAGGCTCGAGTAAAAACTAGGAAATTATTACCCCTCTACGCGCTTTTCTATATAATAATACTTATTTTCCATATAATAATATTTACTATAGTACGTTATTATCGTTTACGATTCTAATCCTCTACTCTATTATATTTAGGAACGATAATAAAAAACCGAGTATTATATCTAATCTAGATCTAGGCCTAGATCTAGCCTAGATATTCTTTAAATTTAACCTAGATTTTATTTAATCCCTAAACTCGTTATTAAAGGTTTACGCTCTTAATATTTTAATTATATCTACCGCTATCTAACGCGGTATCTAACTATATATTCCTTAACCTCTTTTTAAATTTACGATCGATACGGGGCCCTAGGAATTAAGGGCTATTAATAAAGACCTTTAAAATAATAACGGAAAAGAAATATTAATTTACGAATATATTACCGAGTATACCTATAATATTTATAAAGAAGTTAGAGATATTGTCTAAATCTAAACCTAGATCTGGCCTAGATCTAGAGAAGCGCGCTCTTAATATTTCGATTATCTCTATTACTATCTATACGGTAATACGTTATCATTTATCTAATTTAAATATAGCTGAGATAAGTTAGATTTAATTATATTCTACTATATTATATTTCGTTTATTAATAGCCTGCGAAATACGTAAAATACGTATTTTATACCGATTAAACAGCGATTTTATAGAACTATTTTTCCGGATTTACCGATGTACTTAACGGTAGTAATAATATAATTATACTCGTTATTATAGCTAGTTCCTATAGGAATAGATAATTAAAACTAGGGCGGGGAAAACTCTTTTTAAATTTAAATTTACTACTAATAAACCTAGAACTAGGGTAACTCCTTTTAAATTTTAAATTATTTTATACAAGTACTAGGCTAGGCTAGAGACTAGGTTTACTTTTAATAAATTTAAAACTAGGTTAACTTTTCTTAAATCGAGGTTTACTTTTTATAAATTTAGGATTAAATATATTATTAATAAACCTAAAGCTAAAATAACTTCTCTCGAGTCGGAATTAATTATTTAATAATAATATTATCGTTTATAGATAATAACGGCTCTTTATATACTAACGACTCCTTTTAAATCGGGGTTTACTTTATACGGGTATCGGATAAAATTAAAGATTAAAATTCTTAAATCTAGAAACTTTCTTAAAATATAAAAAAAAAATTATCTTCCGCGAAGATTTTTATAAGACTTAGGGTATAGTTTCTTAAATAAAAATATAAAACGAAGGTTAAGGAATTATCTAAGAAATCGGTAGTAACTTTATAACGATAGAGGTATAATAGGCCGATTATAACGGGGTATTAACTAAATTTAATAATAAAGAAAACTATTCGTTTTTAATAATTATAAATATTTAAAATCGCTTCTACGATATAAATAATACGTTTTATAACGGTAGGTATATTATTAAAGAGTCGGATAATACGAGGATAATAAAGAAGGCGAAGGGGTAAACGCTAAATATATATAAAATCATAATTAATAAAAAGATAACCGGATATACTAGTATTAATTAAAACTTTAATTTAAATTCGGGACTAATTATTCCGTAACTAATAAGAAATAACTATATATTTATTACGAAAAGTAGAGTCGGTCTTAAAAAACTATATAATAGATTTAGACGAAAGTTTAATTAGTAAAGAAAATAAATTAAACGATATAACCGATAAATAAAAAGGTATATATAGGGTTCTAGGTACTTATAGTCTTAATACGCGATTTTATACCGGGATTTTTTTTTTTTTATATTTAAAATAACTCCTCCTATAACGCTCTCGTCGTCGTCGACGATAATTATAATACTAGATCGGAGGCTAGCTAGTTTAATTAGGTAGACTTTTATATTATATTTAAACAATTTATAATAAAAGTAAAGTCTCTACTTTTTATAAATAACTTTAATAACCGGGGTTCTCGTTAATTTATCTTTAATAATAATTTAGGTAGAATCGAGGTTTATTAACTCCTTAAATAAAAGAGTTAAAGCTACGGTAATAAAAATAAAAATACTTATTATAATAAAGCGGGTTATAAGGTTAGAAGTTAATAAAGGTATAATAAACCTTTTTAAAATTTATCTTAATTTAGTAAAAATAATACTCTAGCGAGATAAACGGTATTTAATCTACCGGAGTTCTTAATCGATTTCGGAGTATATACGGACGTACTTATCGAAGGTATATAATTATTAATTATTAATTTTCCTTTAAAAGATAAAGGCCTATTAAATAGTATAATTAATATTATATTTTATAGCGTTGATTAGAGATTCGTTCTTTATTCGAGAATATTCCTTCTTTTAGGTAACGAGGTTAAAATACTCGTTAAAAAATATAAAGCTTTACTTAAATTCCCGGATATAATTCCGAGTATCCTCTTATTTAAACGGGTTATTATATAATGCCCGTAGTTTCTTTTATTAATTAATAAAGTTAATTAAAGTATAGAGACTCTCTTTTTAATAACGGTTTATTAAATTAAAGGCCTTTTTACCGATAGTTAATTTAAACTTTATATAAATAATCTTATTACTATCGGTAGGGTAACGGTTATAATTAATATATATCCGTTATATTAATATTTACTCTTAAATATCTAATTTATTTTAATCCCTTTTATATTCCGAGATATCTAGGAGCTTTTCGGATCTAAGAGGCGTTCGAGATCGTAAAGAGATAAATTATTAGGTATTTAAAGAGGAAGATAAATATAGACCTATAATAATAATATTATTAAGAGTATTTTTATCGAATACCTAGGGCGGGGGTTAAGGTATAATTTAAATTATAATAAATACGACCTAAACCATTACCTAAATAATAATATAAATTAGAGATTACGTATTTAATATAAAAAAAGAAGGAAGCGTAAATAAAGATAAAGTATTAAATAAGAAATTACTCTCGACTTAAATATATAAATAATCGAAGGTATTTAGGAAACTAATAGGGTTATTCTAAACTTCGGCGAGGAATTATCGTATACGGTCTTCGGGGTTAAGGGGTTAATCCTTTATAATAATTATTTTAATATTAAAAAGTACTAACTAGGTAGTTAATCTTTTATAATATTAAAAAACGGAATTAATATTTAGATATTTATTAAATTAACGGCTAGGTTTATTAAACTATAATTTAACTATAATATAAAAGTAGGCCAAGATAAAAGATAAAGGACGAAAACTAGAGTAAGACTAACTACTATCTAAATAAAAACTAATATATAGATTATTTATTTATTTCCTATCCCGATTATATTAGGATAGAAATAGGGAAACTAGTTTAAATTTAAATTAAATCTAAAATAAATTAAACTAGGTTAAGATAAATAAAGTTATATTATATCGGTAAAGCGGTGAGCCCGTATTCTACCGAAAAAGACGAAAAAGACGTTTAGATCTATTTAACTCATGTACTAGTCTTAAAGATCGATTTAATACCTACTTTCGTCTAAAGTATCTAAATACGTATTTAGTACCTCGATTTATTTTAAATAATTTTAAATAAATAGGAATAAACTAGTCTAAATAATACTAGTAAATAGTTAGATATATATAGTTATAAGTGAATTATATAGTCTATAATACCGCGCTAGCTTAGGGGGTATTACGCGCGTATATAATTTTCGTAAATTAATGTAATTTAAAATCTAAATTAAATTAACGTAGTTATAGCGCTCTATATAACCTTAACGAGCTACCCGGCGCTAGTAGAAAATTACGGATTTAAAATCTTAAATCCGAAGTTACTATTTTTAGGTTTTTTATTAAAAAAAATTTTTTTTTTTTTTTTTTTTTTTGGATATTATCTTTTCGTTATCTTTCCGCCTAAAGTTAGTAAAATACGTATTTAGTACCTCGACTCTTCTCGTACGGTCTCCCGCTTTACCGATATATAATAATAACTATAAATACGTATATTTATAGAAGTAGTAATAGTTATAAATATATATATTTATAGAGTTAGTAGTAGTAGTAGCTATGAATATATATATTTATAGAAATAGTAGTAGCTATAAATATATATATCTATAAAGATAGTAGTATTATTAGAATAATTATTAGAAATCCGCCTTAGTATAATAGGGATCTTTAAGGGATCTCTACTTTACTTTACTTTAATTTAGAGTAGAGATCGAACCGCGATCTTTACCCCACGCCCTATTTTATTTTATTCTACGCTAGTATTCCCTTTAGAGATCCCCACGCTAATCCGAAATATATAAATACTATATCCAAAATTAAATTCTTCGTCGGCGGATAATATTTAATTTATAATATATCTTCTTTATATTAAAAGCGGGCTATATATATTAAAGAATCTAGATAATAAACCTCGCCTCGATAATATTAAAAGTAGATATCTCTAGATTTAGATACTTTTTAATTAAATATAAATTAATAGTTATAACTTAACTTTAAATAGTAATTTTTAATTAATTTATACTACTAAAATTCATAGATATTATTTAAATATACGTAATTACTACTAGAGTTATCTTTGGTTTAATATTAATAATTAGAGCCGCGTTTTTTTTCGTCCGATTTTTTCGACCCTATAGTATATTATTTATAAAGTATTTCCTCTACCCTAATATTCTACGGCGGTACTACTTCTTTGGACTATATACTCGAGTTTAAATATTATTATACCTTTTCTACCTAGTCGTTAATATATTTTATAATATATTTAGAGTATCCTTTATTAAAGAGCTAGGTACTCGGACGGGGACTTTATTACTAATTAATATAATATCTTTATATTTCGACTATTATTTAAGTTTCGCTAACGATATATTAAATCTTTTCATTATTAATTACTAGCGGATCCGTATTTCGACTAAAGTTATATCCGTTTTTCTCGATTTATTTCACGCTATCGTTAATATAGTTAGCGTTATAAACTCGAAATTATTCAATGTTTCTAACTAATTAATCGAGTTTATAATAAAGTTATAATCCTTCTAGAAGTAATACGGAGACTAATATATTTCTTTAAATTATAATTATTATTAGTATATTTATTCTTTAATCGTTATAGTTATTTCAATTACCCTCCTATAAACTTTTTTTACGTAGTTATTAAATTATAATATAAGTTATTAATTATACTCTTTAGAAGTATATTACCTCGCGCTCGAAGTTACTATATTTATATATATATATTTCGACTAGTATCTTTCTCGCTACGTTTATCTTATAGTATTTTATTATTTTATACTAGAATTTTAGTTTCTAGCGGGGCTACTCGCGAGCTATAATATCGAAATACTATAATAATATTAAGATAATTATCGATATTTTAAAATTATTAGATATTAAAGCTAGTTAATATATAAATATATAGATATTTTTTATTAGTTTTTAATCTTTCCTATAGAGTTACTCTTTTATAATCGCTTCGTAGGAAATTAAAGAAAGTATTACTAATTTTAATCTTTTTATAAAACTAAGAAAAGACTTAATATAGAAATTATATATTTATATCAAATACTATAGAGAACACTCTAGGAAGGGAGTAAATAGGATTTTAAACGAATATTTTAAAATAATTATTAATTTTATTAAACTCTAGGATATATTATACGAATCGGCTAAATAAGGAGGTAAAAGTACTATCGTTAATTATTATAAATCTCACGAAGAATTATCCGAGTTAATAGAGGAAGATATTAGGAATATTAATTAATTAAATTTAATTATAAATGTTACGAAGGCGAGCCTTAGAGGTAGGATTTCCGTCTAGTAATTTTCAATAAACCCTACGATACGGGAATTCCTATTAGCGATTATAGAAAAGTCTTAATAATTACTACCGGATTTAATATCGTCGCGTAACTATTATATTTAAAATAACTAGTACGGGGTTTAAATAATTACTAAATCTAAATATAAAAAATATATTTAATTTAGTAATTATAAAGTTTTAATAAATTTATTAATTCTTACCGCCGATAAAGTATTAAAAGAGTTTTAGATAATTAAAGATTAATAAACGAAATAATAAATAAAATTCTAAAAGAAGATATTAATATTAATTATCCTATAAATATCCGTTTAAATAAACGAGATATATCCTATTAACTAGAATTAAATATTCTATATCGAAGTATATTATAAATTAAGAGATTTAGCGAAAGATATTATAACGATAAATAAATACGGCCGTCTTATTTATAAAAAGAGTATAATGAATTTATTAAAACTACTAGATAATTAATTAGTCCCTCGATTAACTAATAGGAAAGAGATTATATATCGGTAAGTCCGGAAAAATAGTTCTGTAAAATCGCTACTTAATCGGTGCAAAATGCGCATTTTACAGCCTTGGCAAATCTTGGCGCCAAGATTTTTAAGTTAGAGTAAAGGTCTGCGCGGGAGCGCTAAATTTAATCCTAAAAGTAACTTTATACAGCCCTATAGGGCAGCGCTAGTAAAAATCTAATTAAAAATTCGGAATCTAGGCTAAAAATAGATTTAGTAACATATTTATATTCTTATATAGGGGCCGTAGTCTAGATACTCTTAAAAGTTAAAGTTTAAAAAAAAAGTTACTAAATCGGTACAATATCGCTACTTAATCGGTACATAATGTACTTAGAATACGGGATATGAGTAGATACGCATTTCTAGTATTTTATGTAATTTCGGTATAAAATACTCAAAAATCGGGGTTTCTAGACTTGCCGATATACTAGTTATTAATAAATTTAAATCTATATTCTTAAATAATGAATTTATATTTCCTAGTATCCGTAAACGAATAAATACGGGACGAACTATAGGACCTTATATAATCCCGTCTAGATAAAATAATATTACTCGAACTAGACTATTAATCTACCGAAAAACGACGTTTCTAGAACTATATAGAAAATTAAAATAAGAGTATAGATTCGGGTAGCGGATAATTAACTAATTATAGAGTATCTTTACGATAAATTATTCCGAGGTATTATTTCTAGACTCAATAATAGTAGGTTTTCTATAAAGTATATATATTATTATCTGTACTTTTAAATCTCTTTAAGAGTAGTTAAAATCGCTAAATTACTAAATAAATAATCTAGTCTTAGGTATAGAGACTTTAGTAATTAATATTAATAAAATATATATTTAATATAATATAGTTTATAGTTTATAAGATTATAATCTTTAAAGTTCAATATAATATCCCTTTTATAATAAGAGATATTAAAAAATATTATTTTCGATATTTCCGTCTTTTAAGTCGATACCTTAGTAGTTTAATAAAATAGATTCCGTATCTACTCGAGCCTTCGACTTTTTTTCGAGAGTACGATCGAAGTCTATTAAAGTATCTTCTATATTTATATAAAATTTAATAATTTTCTCTAAGAACTTTATCTTAACTACGCGAGCATTTTTATAATATACTAGTTTTTATAATAAAAAGTCGTTTATTTTCGTAAACTCTATTACTCGTTTTAACGATATTATTAATTAATATTTTTTAGATATTTTGAGTCGGTGAGGTAACTCTTTATAAAATAATATTATCTCTTTATATTTTATAATCCGATTATCTAAAGTATTAATATTATTTACTCTACTAGATCTAGGACGTTAACGAAAGATTAGATAAATTATTATTTATTATTAAATCCTAGTACCTTAAAAAGCTATATAGTAATTAATAGTTTTTTTATTTTTTACGGTTCGGGGTACCTCTAGACTCCCTTTATATTAATAATTACGATAAATTAGAGGATTTATATCGCTATTTAATAAATCGTTTATAATGATATAAGATTCCGATATATTGGGTAAAAGTATAATATTTATAATCTCCGATAATATATTTATAATAGGGTACTAGGGTCGCTTTAGATAATATAATACAACTATTATTTCTTTATAGAGGGAACGAAGGAAAGTAATTATAAAAAAGAATATAGTATATATTTAATAACGCGGTTTATTTTTAGATATTTAAAAGTATTTATTTATAAATCCCGAACGAAATCGGTATTACCCGGTCCAAGTAAACTATAAATAATAATAGTAGAAATTTATAATTTTACGTAGGTCGTACGTAATAAAAATAGAATATTTTATTATATATTTATATTTCTTAATTAAGCTGGCCCGGCTATAATCGTTTATAATAATATAGAAGATAGAGTATTTATAGCGATTAACCGCGTAAAAAGAACCGATCGAAACCCTATATATCGAGTATCGGATTTAGCGAGCGACTATTTTATTAATATTAAAGATATATTTTTAGAAAGCGACGACGAGATTATAATAATTTACGAATAAATAAATCTCTCTTTAAAGTATATCGTAGTAGTAACCGGAAGCCTATTATAAATCTTTGAAATCATAGTAATTTATAAAGAAATAAACGATTTTATAGAAAATATCTAATAATTACTAACTAGGTATTAATAACTAGTCGGTAGCCTCTCTTATATTTATAAATAACTTTTACTATATTATAATATTTAGTTATAATAATATCCTCTTAAATTAAAATAAAAAGATTAAAATTAGTAAATTCTCTAGTATTCGAGGTCGAGTAGAAAGACTAAGCGCGTAGTATAATTAATATAATAAAGTCGGTTTTTAAGCGAAAGATTTTTTTAGCCGATAAAGGCCTAGTCGATATAAAGTTTATCGGGTCGATTATTATCGAATTTATAAAACCGGCGATAAATATTCTAGATTCTATTTTAATAATCTTAAAGGAGCCGGAGAAATAAAGAGACGAATTAAATATTAAAGACTTTTTAATTATAATATTAATAAAATAATAAACCCGTATTCTATCGAAAAAGACGGAGAAAGTATTTAGATTTATTTAATTTATATACTAGCCCTAAAGATTAATTTAATACTAGAGTTACTAAATATATATTTAATACCTCGATTTATTTTAAATAATTTTAAATAAATTAGAATAAACTAGTTTAAATAATACTAGTTTATAGTTAAATATATATAGTTATAAGTAAATTATATAGTTTATAATACCGCGCTAGTTTAGGGGGTATTACGCGCGTATATAATTTTTATAAATTAATATAATTTAAAATCTAAATTAAATTAATATAGTTATAACGCTCTATATAATATTAGCGAGCTACCCGGCGCTAGTAGAAAATCACGGATTTAAAATCTTAAATCCGAAGTTACTATTTTTAGGTTTTTTATTTAAAATTTTTTTTTTTTTTTTTTTAAATTAATATTCTCTTTTTATTATCTTTCCGCCTAAAGTAATTAAAGACGTATTTAGTACTTTAATTTTCTTATATAGTCTCCCGCTTTACCGATAAACGTAATATTATCTATTATTTTAATTAATAATAGTGAGTTTTCCAAGCGCCCTTCGATAATATATATTAATATTATTACGTAGGTATTCGTTTTTACTACCTAAACCTCAAGGATTATAACTCTAACTTTATATTTTTACCGTAATTAGAGTAATTAATATACTATAGGATAAACTCTCGCTCTCGTAGGCCGGGTATTATCTACTTCTTATATAATAAATAGAGTTATTTATAGAATAAGTCGGGATAGGGTCTTTAAATTATTAAGATATTATATAGACCTTAAACGTCGGGTAGATTTATATAAATATTTACTTTTTATTTCTACTCTATTTAATTTAATTAGCTTAGCTTTTTATAAATACGAGAGAGTAGAAATAGTCGTTTATTTAATTATATTTTTTATTAATATTAGTATACTTATACTCTCTAAAGAGTTATACGAAATTATATAATTATATATATTTATAATATTATTATAAAAGCGGATAATAACTCTTTAATTTATATTTTACTCTTTTAAATATTATAAAGTCTTAAGAAGTATTAATCTCTAGTAAAATAATTACTTTTATTATTAATTCACCTTCGTCCGATTCTAAAGAAAGTATAGTTATATATAGAGATTATTAAGAACCTAAAGTGTACGGGCCGTTATTAATATATTCTAAATAAATTATCTACTAGTATTTATATATATCGATTTAGTAGTAAGACTTACTTAATTACGTATACCCTAGTATTATAAATAAGTTATAGTAGTACCTTTATATTAATATACTCTAGGAAGGTTCAAAAGTTAATTTATTTAAATTTATAGGGTTAGGGTATACTAATACGTACAAATTACAAATAACTACTACGTAGTACTCGTATAAATACGTAATATAGTACCGAGAACGAAGTTACGTAATCTTTAAGCTACGTTATAAATTAAATTCTTTTACTTTAATATTAAGACTCTATTATTTAGAATATAAATTAGGGATCCCGGTTATTATTCGTTTTAATTATTATTAACTATAATTATATTAACTTTATTTTAATATTAAAATAAATTAGTTATTTTAATTATATATTTATTAAGGGAGAATATTTCGGGGCTTTAATTATATTTATATTAAAATATAAATAATAGAGTATATAAATTCGAGGGTAACGCTATATATTAATCTCGAAAATTATTAATAAAATTATATTTACGTTATATCTAGATAAAGTCTATAATACTTTTACCGAGTAAACGACGAGAATATAAAGAGGAAGTAACTCCTTATTATAATTTCTTTTATTAGACGTCGTAGGTCTAAATAATTAATAAAAATAATTATAAAAAAGTAATAAAGGGGTTTAAAAATTAATTAATATTAATTTAAAAATTACTTTAGATAATAGGGTTATATAAAAACTTGAAGTTTAATATTAATAAATAACTATAATTTAATAAAGATATTAATTACGTTTATTTAATATTAATTATTAAAGCGGTAGTTTAAAAAGTATTAAAACTTAATATATTAAAGAAAACGAAAGATATTATAAAACTTATTATCGACGAAGGGGTTTATATAAAGTTTAAATTAAATTATTATAAATTTATCGCCGAGAAGATTATTATAACCGCTAGTTTATAAATTCTTAATTTATTTAAAAACTCGAAGGTTGAGTTTCTTAACGATTTCTTCATTATTATTATTATAAAATACCGAGTATATAACCCTAACTTTACTCTTTTCTTTATATAATTTAGAATTTATACTACTTTAACGATTTAGAATATAAAGAGTTTTATTAATTATATATAAACTCCCCGTTATTAAAATATATAAAGTATTTTTTTATACCCCGATCTTTTTCGTAAACTCTAAAATACTCTCGATATTTAATACTTTTTATATTTTAAATCTCGGATAAGCCCTATTTTAAGACTTTATATATTTATTAAAAAGAGAAAATTACTAATTTAATATTAAATTAATTTTATCTCCATTAATAACGAGATTTATATATTATTATTTATACTTTATATATATTAATAAGTTATGAAAATAATATATTATATCGATATATAATATTATAGGAGAGAGTAAACTAGGGTTTTTAAAAGAGCGACTTAATCTCGATAACTAGAATAATAATTAAAAATAAAGATTTAATAAATAAAGTTATTCGGTATTAATATATTATTAGATATAAATAAGTCGGTTAAATTCCACTTTATATTAAAACTCGTTTAAACGAACTATTATATATAGATTTTAAAACTAAGTTTATTATATACTTTATCGAGAAATTATACGAGATTATTATTTAAAATTAATTAAAACCGTCTTAGTTAAAAGAATATTTATAAAGGATAGTATTACCTTATAGCGCTCTTTACTATAAAAAACTATTATTAATAATATAAATTAAAGAGAAATTTAGTAACTAAACTTCCGGCTTTAATTATAAAGCGTTAACTAAGAGATTTAAATAGATTTTAATAAATTTTAATATAACTTCTTTTTTAGTTACTCGTTTTTAAAGTATTATAATTATTATATTTTACTATAGGGTTAAGAATATAAAAGCGCCGGTTTTAAAGATTTTTATTTTATATTAAATTATATTCTTAAAAGACGGGCTAAATTAATATATATAGTCTTTATCAATTAGAATAATCGCCGTTATAATAAGTTTTAGTATAATATTTATTATATTATATTTATTTCTTAAATAAGTTTTATATATTACTACGTTAACCCCCTTTTTAATAAATATATCAAAGAATATTAATATAAAGAATTAAAAGTATTAAAATATATCCTAAAAATTCCTTATAAAGAATTAGAAAATTTTATAAATCTCGAAGATCTATTTTATAAAAATCTTTTAATTTAAGGGTCGAAAATTTATCCGAATTCTCTCTTCGGTATTAATAAAGTATAGTAAAATATAAAGCCTAGTTTTCGCCGAGAAACTAATTATTTTTTTATATATTCTTAAAAGATACTCGGTATATATATAAATACCGTCTTTTCTCTTAGTCCTCGTTATATATATAATATTAAAACGATTAATATTAGTAATTTTTAATTAGAGTTAACTATATTTAAATAATTTAAATAAATATTTATTAGTATTATATAAATAAATTATTTTAATTATTTTAGTATCCCGAAGAGATTAGGTCTACTCTAAATATTAAATTTATTACTAATACTCGGTATTAATAGTAATACTATTATTTTAGGCGATAAATATAGAGTTTCGGTAATAGGTCTAGATCCTCGACGTCGAGTTCTAAAAAGTCTTAAAGTAACTTATTCTTAAATTAGAAATTTAAGTATTAATTAAGATTTCTTTAATTTACTATATAGTTTATAATTTAAAAATACCGTTACTTTATTTATTATTTAGAATATAACTAGGTAATCCGATAATTTATTACTCCGACCTATTATTATAGAGGGGCTATTAACTAAGCCGGTATTATAATATTTCTAGAATAACTTAGAAGATAATTTATATAACGGACGTTATATTTCGTGTAATTTTAATCTAACGAGATTACTCTTTCTAATAATCTTTTTTAAAAAAAGTTTATTAAGACTATTAAATTACTTTATTAAAGATAATTAAATAATATAAATCCTCTTTTATAATTATTCTAGAGTTATTCTTGTTTATTTTTATTATAAAATTATCCTTTCGCGTTCTTATTAAATAATCTAAATTCTAATAATTTTAAGCTAAAGAATTCTAAATCCCGCGAAGAAATATAAATAATATTAATAAATTCTTTTTATTAATTAATTAAGTTTTTATATCTTCTTTAGCTCCTTAAGATTATATATTATAATATTTTTAAATTAATAAATAATTACCTCGGCGTAACCGATATTTTATTAATAATAATTAATAGTCTCTAAAGTAATATTATAGTAATCGCGGGCCCTATATATATTATCTTTAATATATATAATTAAAGCTAGCCCTAAAAATATAAAGAATTAATTAATTTTATTAATTTTATTAAGGGTACTAATATTTTTATAGAATTAAATAAATATTTAGAAGAGTTTATATACTTTATCGAATCTTTATCGAATATCTCTCCGTAGAGATATATAGCCGAAAGCGGTAGGTTAAATAAAAATAACCTATATATTTTATATTAAGTAGGTATATACTAAAGTAAATTTTAAATATTTCGCGTTTTTACTTTTTTAGGACTAATAAGCCGTAAGATTATTTAATTATATAAATATATATTTTATACCTAACTTAGTTTTAGCTAATTCGCAATATATTATAATTTAATAAATTATAACTTTAGATATAATAACTACCTCTAGTCGCTTAATATATAAAATTTATTTAAGATATCTTCTCGCTTTATTAAAATAACTAGAGAAATAATAGATTTTATCGCGGAGGACGTTTATTCCGTAAATCTGAATTTACTCTAAAATCGATATATTTCTTAAATATTAAAGAGTATATTTATTAAATATATTAAATATAATTTAATACTATTAGTGTCTAAAGAAAATACCGGTATTAAAGAGTAAAAACTCTCTATAATAATCGTTCGATCTTTAATTAACTCGCGGAAAATCTAGATACTCTATTTCCGACCTTTATTTATATAGCGATATATAGGAGAGAATTCTTTTTCGTAGTTTAACTCTCTTTTATAATTAAATACTTATCGGAAAATATATTTTAATACTTTTAGTTATCGTTATAACGTTATTTTTCTAATTTAATATTAAATAATATAAAACTAATAAATAAATTTTAATAATATATATTACTAGTAATACTTTTGAAATATTAATTTTCTTGAGAAATAATAAAACGTATTTAAATAAAAATAATATTAATATTATAATAAAGAAGGAGTTTAAAGGCTCTAAATATTAATTTATAAAAAATATATAAAGAACGACCTTTACTACTTTAGTCTCCTATTTTATATAATTTTTATTATAAATTATTCGCGTTAATAACTAGGGATCTATTAAAATATATTTATTTTTAATTATCGATTAGTCTAAATAAATGGCCTTAAATTAATAAAAATTATAAACTATTTTTTTGAATAAAATTTTATCCTATATTACCTCGACTATATTAATATTTCAAAAAATAACTTCTCCGTTATCGTTTTAAATTAATAAAGGCTCTTAAGCTCGTTCTAAAAAATACTCTAATATTTTAAATTAACCGATAAAATTATTATTATTAAAGTTTATAAAGCGGGATCGATATTATAAAATTAATAAATAAATAAAATTATTATTATTAAATCTTAGTTAAAAGGGCTTATTTAATCGATTATATTATTAAAGATAAATATATTTAGGTACCCGGAAAAGACTAGATTAAAATAAATAAACATAGTTAAAGATATAGAATAATTCTATATAATAGGATAAACTATATATATTTGTTTATTTATAGGGTTATATAGTAGAGTTAAATTACTATTTATATTATTATTATTAATCGTAGTTAAAACGGGTATAAAGATATCGTTATTAAAACCCGTTTTAAGCGGGCTTAACTCATTAGAGTAATAAAAAATAAATTAATAAATTAAAAAAGAATAAAGAGGGTTTAAAAGTAAAATAAAAATATATATTAATAAAAATTTTATTAAAGAGAAAAAAAAGAAATTTAAAAATTTTATTAAATTTTTTTATTTAGATAACCTACTCGCCGCGTTAAACCCGAATCGATATAATAATATTATTATCTAAGAATATAAAGAGCGGGATCTCCGTTATATTTTAATATCGATATTAACCCCGTCTCGCCTAGCGCGAAGGCGCGGTCCCGGAGGGACCGTTACTATCTCACGGGAATATTAATTTTAAATAGAGGTATAAACTCTATCTCGCTTAATAACTCTATCTTATTCTATAAAAGAGGGGAGGTATAATATACCGTATTATTTTTAACTACGAAGGAATAGAGTTTCTACGCGGATTAAGTTAAACTCTTCGCGTTGAAACTAGGCGCTAAATTCCCGCGCCTAGCGGTTTTCTATTTATTAAATAGTTTGTTATTTATCGAACGATTTATAACTTATCTTAATACTACTACGTTTTAGGAACTCTTTCAATATACTCTCGGGTATTAACGATAACTCTACGTTACTATATTTTACGGATAGAGTCCTAGTTAATCTATATATATAATTACTTTATAAATTTATATAAATTTATATAAACTAGATCTCCTCTTTATTATAATATTATCTTAATAAAGTAAACTATCTTTACGCGCGAATATAGGATATTATAATAATTATACGACGATTAATATAAATAGTAAAGGAGTTTAATATCGATTAAATAAAATAGAGGATTTAAGAGGTAATAATTATACTTTATATTATAATTTTATTAAAATCGTACTCTTTATCTTCGTACCTATTAAACTTTTCTCTTCTTCTCTTATATTAATATTTTAATAGTTATTAATTCTTTTATAATTTATATTTATTATATTTATATCCGTTATTCGGTTATTTAATTTATTTATTTCAGTTCCTAAAAATAACTTATTTCTAAGAGTCGATAACTCGAATGTATTTAATATAAATTTAAAATAATTTTTCTTTATTTATAATATCGTTAATACTAAAGAACGAAAAAGGCTAAAGAGCGAGGAGCGAGGAATATATAATAATAAAATCTTTCTAATTAAATTTAAAAAGTTTCGGTATTTTAAATTTTTTTATTTTTTAATATAAACTTCTTTAAGTCTTTAAATATTATCGGCGGGAATTTTATAATAAAATCGTAATCTTTATTAAATATTTATAATATTGTTAATCCTATTTAAATTAATAAGTCCGGTAGAGTATTTTAATAAGGAAGTAATCTATATTCTTTTTATTATAAATTATATCTTAATTTATTTTAAATAAATTAAACGGATTTATTTCCTTAATAAATTTAGATTAGAATATTAAATTATAAATCTAGTTAAAGATTACGTCTTTAAATAATAATTTTATATATAATATCTTTAGACTAAGGTAATAGCCTAAAGATTATTAAAATATAATAAAATCCATTTATTATAAAAGAGGTTAATATAAAAGAGCCCGGCTCTTTCCCGTTACTTTTTATTTCTACCTCTTTTATTAAATTAAAGATATCTAGTATAGAGGCTTTATATTTAATATATTTATAGTATATATTTAAATTACCTCGTAATCTTCTTTTAATTATAATAGTTACTTTTTAATTACCCCTCGTTATAGTATAATAATACCCTAGTAATTTTTAATAATTTATTAAATATTAATTTATTATATATTATTTAACATGCTAGTTATACCGTTAGTTTTATTATTTTATAACGTTATAGGTTTTTAAATATAAAGTAATTATTCTTTTCAAATTTATAATAATTTTATATAAATATTTATAAACCTAGAGTTTAATTTAAGATCGAGCGACGAGAAATGAAAATATAATTTAAGTATTTTAGTATAATTCTAGTAACGCTAAAAGAAGAAGGAGTTTAAAAATATATAAATTATTATTGAATTAAAATAAAGGGTTCGCGATTAAATTAAGATTTATAAACTTAATCGCGAAGAACGAGACGATTTTTATAACTCGGTTAAATTAGGTATAGATTTAAAGATAAAAGACTTTTTAATATTATCTTCTAGTTTCTTTAATAAATCGTAGAATTATTTAATAATAAAGGTATTAAGGTTTTATAAAGAATTTATAAAAGTTTTATTTATTAGTAATTTTAATAACGAGCTCCGTGAAATTTATTTATATATAATATTCCGCGGGTATCGAGACTTATCCCGTAGTTATATATTTTCAAGATAGGGTATCGTAGTAGGTACGGGCTTATATACTATATAATTAAAACATTATTAAATAAACCGGATAATATAAAGTCTTAAGATATTTATATAATATAGGTCCAAAGTTATCGTTATAATAATATAACTACTTATTTAGTTTATATTAATCTCTACGATTAATTATAATTAATTACTACTAGTTATTATTAATTATATACTAGGTAATTACGTCTCGTCGCTAGTTATAGTAATTAACGTCTTCGGTCTATAATTTAGGTACGAGAAAAGATTATATTAAGAATTTACTCTTTTATTATCCTCTTTTAAATAACCTCTAGATTATTTAGTATTTAATATCGAGATTAATACTAGACGTTATATATCTATATTCGATAATTTAGAGGTCGTTATAAAATAAAATTAGAAGCGAGTATAACCTTAATTCTTTAAAAGAGAGTTAGAAAAAGATTTAGATTACTTTTATAAAATATAATTCCCAATTTAAAATTAGTATATATTATTTTAAATTACTTTTATACTTTATATCCCGTTTATTTTAACTTTATTAATTAGTAGTTAACTTCGTTATATTATTAATTTATATTATATCCTCTATTTTAAAGAAAATAAAATCTATATAAATAAATATTTTTAAAAATATTAAAAATATAGAATTAAAGCGGAGTTTATCGTCGAGTATTATAATATATTATATTTACTCGAAGTAGAATTTATAACTCGGTAGAACCTATAAATAAATATTAAATTTAATAATTATTATATAAAACTCTAAGAAAAAGCTCGGATAATTAATAATTCGAGAGTATTAAATAATAAAAATAAAATGTTTTTAAAGGAAGTAGGTATATTTCTAGAAATATTTAAATAATAATTATATCGACTCTTTTTAAACTCGCGAGACTCGTAAAAATAATATAATATATTAATAATTTTTATAATTAATTTTAAGAATAGCTAGTTTTATATATATTTTACTCCTTATATATAATATAATAAAATATATAATAAAAAGATTAAATTTATTTTAAAGTATAATCCTTATGAAAAATTTAATACGATATTATAATTTACTCTTAAATCGTATTTTTAAGGAAATAGTAAACGAATTTAATTTTTATAAAATAAATCTAAACCTCCTCGACCCTCATAATAATAATTAATTTATATAAATATTAATATAACCTCCTTAATTTAAAAAGTCTTTAGAAAACGTAAATATAGTTAAAGTAATAATAAAGTTCCCTTTATTATATAAATTAATCCTAAATTTATCTCTTATAATAAAAGTATTATATCGAATATCGGTAATAAATATTAAAAGACGGAGTAAATAAAAGTAATTTATTAATTTATATTTTTCGAAAATAATATATTATATATATAAAGTATTTATAATTATTTATATTATTTCGAGATTTTTAAAATAATTTATATTATTAAATTATAATATATTTCGGTAATATCGAAGAAAGAATTTTATATTAATTTGATTTTTTCGAAATAAATTTATTTTCTATTAATTTCATTTTATCGAAATATTATAAACTAGCCCACTTTAAATATTTCGAGGTTCAAAAATTTCGAGTATAATATTCGAGCTAGAATTAATATTGGATTTCTTTAAAAAAGATTTTTTTTTTATTTTTTTTTTTTGTTTTATTAAAATAATATAAAATAAACCCCTTCGAATTTTTCGAGTTTTAAGATTTCTAAGGATAATATTCGCGTTAAAATTAATACTTAATTTATTCGAAGGGTATTTACCCTAGAATATATTATATATTAATTAATAACTTTTATAAATTCGAGTTTCTTAAAGTTTAAAAAATTTAAAAAAATATTAATTCGAATCTTTTAAAATATATATAATTTAATAGTAAACTTCGGTTTATTTAAATCTTTAAACTTTTTAAATTAATTTATTTAATAAGAAATTCTAGACTAATAAAATTTATTATTATAAATATATTATTTATAAAAAGAACCGGTTAATTCGTAATTTTCAAAACTCGATTTTTTCAAATTTTAAAACTTAATTTAAAAATTTCGAAGGCGATACTCTATATTTTTTATAATAATTTAAAAATAAATAATATCTTATTTTATAATTATCTTTAATTTTATTATTATTAAAAAAAAGTAATTTATATTTTTTAAACCCCGAGATTTTCGAATAATATATTAACTCGAATTTTTCGAAGATTATAACCGATACGATGTATAATACCGAGGCTTCGACTTTTTAATTTCGAGAGTTTCGAGAGTTCAAATTAATGTAAAGATTTCGAAGATTTAGATAAATAAATAAGTTTTTTTTTTTTTTTAATTTAACTAGAAAAAATTAAGTATTTCTTCGAAAAAATCGAATCTCCTTTTTAAATTTTAAATTTTATTTCAAATTTTATTAATTTAATTTAGATTAATTTAATAAAATTATTTATTAATCTAAATAATATATATAATTTAAATTATAATAATATTTTGATATAGATAAAAATAGAAAATAAAAATATATTTAAATTTTAATATAAT
>JAABUS010000826.1_pt1 | contig 73865 bp, 60 predicted proteins | sample 5560161 | NCBI WGS metagenome assembly JAABUS01 (sample SAMN10711885, study PRJNA513376) | rock metagenome | isolation source: Antarctica rocks | place: Antarctica: Victoria Land, Trio Nunatak nord | collected 2016-01-04
AGTAAGGCGTGGAGGAAGAGGATAGGGGGGCGAAGGGGGAGGGTGGGGGAGAGTCGTCGCGGCAGCAGATTGGGATTTGGGAGACGATGGGGGAGGGGGGGGTTTTGTTGGTGGCTGGGGAGGTGCTGCTGCTGCTGGGGGGGTGTTCGTGTAAGTCGTTGTTTAGTTGGGGGGGAAAAGGGCACGTACGTAGCGTTTGTGGAGGGATTGCCTAGAAGGGCGGTGCAGAGGCTCGTGGCTGTGGTGGCTAGCTCGCTGGCATGCTGTTGAGCGTTGGTTGCTTGGTTCTGGGCCTCCTCGGCGGCGGCGTGGGCGGCTTGTGCGGCGGCGATGGCGTAGAGGGCGGTGTGCTCGTCGATTCTTATGGTGCGTGGGATGCGTTGCGCGAGGGAAGCTTGGATCTGGGCGGCGCAGGCGGAGAGGTGTGTGATGGATGTCATTTTTGGGGGTTGGTGACGGGGAGCTGCGAGGAGTGGTGCAAGATTTGAGGAAAGGAGGCTGAGGATGTCTGCCAGTGCTGGAGAAAGGGACGGAAACGCTGGTGGGGGTCTTACCTTTGTTGTGGGAGGAGGGCGATTACTTGTTGTCGTGCTGTGTGCGTGTGGTTTTGAGAACAAGTGGCGGATTAATGCTCTGTGACTGGGCTCACGGCCATAGTGCAAATGATTGTGGGCTTTGTAAGATGCTGTGGGTATGGGAGAGGGAAGAAGAAACGAGAGAGAGGAACAATAATGTAGGAAGATATCGCCGTGGTGATGTAGTCGGCAATGACACGCCTAACACAGAGGAATTGTAGTACGCGGAAACAACGACGACGACGACGACGACAACCACCACCACAACAACAACAAGAATGAGATTGGAGAGTAAAGCAGGACTAAAGAGCGTGACATAGCGTGGCTTTACTGATTGCTTAAACGCATAATAGATCTGGTAATCCATCGACGTGTTCAAAGAATGGAAACATGTGTGACTCTCTCTTCGTCATACAACTTAGCAGGCCCACCTGCTACAGCATCGACGAGGCTGGAGGGATCTAGCAATCGCCTCTGGCCCGTCTCGGGAGCTTCCTCGCTGGGGATGTTCCCTCGTCATGTTCAGCACATCGCTTGGATGGAGCGATATCGTCACCCTCATATCTAGCGAAACGGTTCCACAGAGGGCCTAGCTCTAGACTGTTCTCATACTCTGTGCCTTCATGATCCCAAATATCCCCGTCTCTAGTGGCAATTCCCAACGGTCGCTTCAGCGCACTTTCTTTCCCTTTGGCCAGTGAGGAAGCAGTAGCAGATAATCCTGCGATGTCCTTCGTTGGCTGTTTGCTTTTGAAGTTGGTGGAGATGAAGCGTCCGACAGGTTTGAACGACTTGCCGCGCGTCTTCGAAGGCACTGTCGGGCCTTCAGTACCGTACAATGCGTCCTTTGGGCCAAACGAAAATGTATCACTAGGCTTTAGCTTCAGACCTCCGAGGCTCGAGCCAGGGAGGATGTCCTTAGAGAGGTACGGGTCTCTTGACGCTTCAATACGCACCATGAATCCAGCGGGGAACTCAACTTGGTCCCTGCCTTTCTTTCTAGCCACTTCGTAGACAGTAGCGAAGAGGTCTTCACGGTGACTTGCGCCAGCCCTCACAATTGTACTGCGAGGGTAATCGCGCGGCGTCCATACGTCCGAGCCCATCAGGAACAGTTGAGGCAGTTCGAAGTCAAGCGGGTCGAAGAGCCTTTCTTGCGCTTCTTTGCGCGCATCTTCTCTCCGTTTCTCCTCCTCGGTTTTTCGTTTCTTTGACGGAGAGGGGTTGGACTTGGTGTATTCTTCGGAACCTACGGCAGCCCGAATGTCATGCTCGTAGTAAGAGTATTCGCGTGTCCCATAATCACTTCGACCTTTAAAATAGGTTGCGATATTGCCATACCTTCCCATGTTCTTGCTTTCTTGCTTATGATACATCTTAGGGTAGTCTTCGATCAACGGATGAAGACGACGTGCGTAAGAGCGGCAGATTGGTTTTCTTCGTTGGTTCTACTGTTGGCTGTACCCTCGCATGGCGTTGAAGCGAACCAGTCTGTTGACCAACCCAGACATGCAAGGTAAGCCTCAGCTTCAGGACATACAGTCACCGACGAACATACAGCTTTCGATCATCTGTAGGTAGTAGAAACCGCGTGAAAAGACCAATACCTACGACATCACCAATCTAGGATTATTATATCAGTAAGATTGGTGAAAACATGGAAAGGGAAACTTGCGTTATAGCCCATCGCATCATTGTACGTCTCCATACCCGGCCCAAGGTCCTTATAGAAGCTCTCCTTTTCGTAACTCCGATCGCCCTCCAGCTGATCTTCCAATGCGACCATGTCTGCCTCTTCGGCCCCCGTAACCATGCCACCCCCGACTAGTTTCACTTCCGCTTGATTGACAAGTGTATCAAGCCTATCCGACAATGCCTGGGTAGACCGGTTTACGTGCCGAAATGGCGCATCCTTAAAGTACGCAAGGAGGCCGCACAACCTATCTTGGAAGAACAAAGACCCCAAGAACTGAGTGTAGCCAGTACCGTGTACTACAGTATTCCAGTCTACTTTTGCGATACCAAGCTCCGAGGTGACGCCACCAAGTTGGCGACAAACATGGCACACAATGGTTGCGACATCAACATTGCAGGTCGTTTGGCACGGGCAAAAGAGGCCCTCATCACTAACATTCTCTGGGCACTTATGACAAGTGCGCAGGCCACCGGATGCATGAAGATCACACTCGTGGGTAGAATCTTTCGAGAATGTCACCGCTTCGGGTCGAGCGCCGTTGAATGCGGTAGAGTGTAGCATTCACCGAGGTGATACTGGGTGTATTTCGACGCTTATGCGGTCATGCTGCCGGATTTCCTCAGTGTCAGGACAATGATCTGTACATCTCAAGCCTTGGTTGGCAGGTCTAAGGAGAAGCTGCCAGAACATACAAAGACGTAATGATGCCGTTTTGTGCCTTGGTACATGTGAGCTATGGTGGCATCAATGACTCGTATGTCCTGTTGATAATCGAACCAAATCTTTGAATACCTCCAATTGAATATCGTACGCTTGAAAAGTTCGGTGAGCTGGAATAATCAATGACATGCTCCTTCATTGATAGATTCAAGACCTACTTTGGGCACTGTCGTCGGGTCGCTATCAGCTTTCTGCAACATATCGAGTATGAAAAAGCCGAAGACTAAATGACGATCCACCGCTATCGTCAGCACAGTGCAAAGGTTTTCCTACTCTGCGACGTGAGGCGGCAAGGTTCTGGGGTCAACGAACACCGGCGTCCCTAGTTCTTTTCCAGGCCAGGGCTTGAGTTCCGGCTTGCTTTCGGCTTCACCTTCATCCTCATCGCTGTTGAGACCAAGGTTCTTCCTGAGCCTTCCAAGTCTTTCACTTCTCCGTGGGGGGCTCCCTCCATTTGAGATGAGAATGTCTTGCTATTCGATTCACGAAGCTTGCCATTTCCGTCCACCTCCCAGAATTCAGCATCCACGGTAAGATAGGGTTTCAAGGTCAGATATTGTCCAGACGATCTTAGCAACATAGGTACATTTTGCGAGGGGGCACGTTCAAGAGCTTCATCAAGTAATTCCAATGCTGGCTCGATTTGTGCAGGTCTATTCACACTCACTGTAAATACAGTCAACTAGTCTAGGTTCTCCCTAAGATCCGGGGGTGCAGCGCGGTCCTGATAAGCCTTTAATCAATACCGACTTGACTTCGTAGCACATCCGGTAAACTTACAGTACGATATTCATTGAAGCAGTCAAATTCGTTCGAGATATCATCTTCTGTGAAGTAGGATTGGTTCAGGTCTTCTCTTGCTGCTTTTATTCCCCTCCAACTCAGACGCTCGATCTGCAGGCCGTTTCTCTTTCTTCGTTGCTGAATAAGATAATCGATCAGAGCAGCTCCATCATCAACCTTCACTAAAGCACCGCATCGATGCAGGTATTTTCCTTGTGTATCGGCCCGGAACTTCACATGATATGTTGGTACGGTCACTGGACCATAACCGCCTACTGGCAACCTTTTGCTATCCCACAGAGCTATGCGTACGTTTAACGCATTAGCGATTACCGCCAGGACGGGACTCGAGTCTTCGAACGACTGGTGAACTTTCTTATTGTTACGGCCATCACTTGTCGAGGACCTATTTCTTAGGCAGGGACAAAGTCCAAAGTCAGGACATGCTAGCAGGTCGAAGAACGTGTATTTTTGGGCCCTGATCTTGCATTTCGACTTGTTTGAATCTAAGTAGCATTGATGGAGCACATGTTTCTCATCGAGAAGGACTCGAATGAAATGCTCAAGAACAGCATTTAAGATCACCTCTTCCTTGCACGGATCTCCAATGTGGTGACGCGCTAAAGCTCTGTATAATGTTATACCGTCTACGGGACTAACCGGAGGGGTGGGATCTGGAGGATCGGGTTCGCGATCCCAGCGCTCGTCGTCCCAATCTGGCCCCTTGTAGCCTGGACCGAAAGGACATTCAGGCACCTCCATGAGATTTTGAGCCATCCTGAGGCCTCGCTCGTTTCAACAAGGCATCAATCTTTGTATGAGCCAGGTATCACGGCCCCATCTATGTATATGCTCCGCGAGATTAGCAACATTCCTCGCCAAAGCATTGACCAATGACACCGAACCACTCAAGATTCGATTGTCAATATCCAACCGTCTCCGGCCCGCTCATTGTCGCTTGTCAAGCCTCCCCAGAGAACGAGGCTGTCTTTTCCAATGTCACCCCCTTGGGCGCTGGCAAACCAGCCGCGAGCGCTTGGGTACGCCAACTGACCTTCGGCCTTGGTAGACTCTGAAATATCTACCTTTGCCCAAGATCCCTCGCCTGTCTTTGCACCTACGAGTCGTCGCGCCGCATCTTTCAGACTTGCTGCTGTCATGGACTTTGGCTGTATCTGGAATGACCATACGTCGTCCCAGAATTGGCCAGCTCCCTCATGACCATTGGCGCTTGCATTCTTTTCACCAAGCAGGAGTAATAGATAGTCTCGCCCTTGTCCAGTGGTGACGAAGTGTAGTCCGGCTACACTGCGCGCTATCTCAGCCGGTGCGGAAGTCGTCTCCCAGCTACTGGGCCCTACAGGCACATCGTTTCCTCCGCTCCGTTTGACAACGGCAGATACATCGAGGTGATCAATCTGACCACCAAGCTGTTTCTCTCCATTGAAACCACCAAATCTATACAAATGGTAGTTCGCATATGCTAGAGAGGCTCCACCTCGTGCAGGGCCTGGGGCATCTGGGTAAGGTGACCACGTTCGTGAGGCAACATCAAAGCCCCACAGATCTGACAATCTTCCGCTAGCTGGACAGCCGCCGTGTACGAATAGGGTCCCTGTCAGAGCAAACTGGAGTCAGTACACAGATAGGGGACAGAGGAGCTCCAGATAACTTGACATACCGTGAGCTTGCAAATCTACCGGCAAAGGATCAAAGCGAGATTCAAGTTGATCGACAGATGTATGTAAAGGATAGGCAGTCGCAGCAGAGGCGTGATATGAGCGAGGTTCGGGGTAGAGAGATCCTTCAGCAGGATCAAGGAAAGTCCAGTGCTTCGAGACTGCGTCGAACACCCACACACGACCATGCTCCGCGAGTGGTGTCATTCCTTTGCCGCCCCGCCCACCGAACACATAAATCCGATCATCGATAACATTGGCGGTGTGGCCTACTCGTGCCTGAGGTACCTCGGCGCCTGCTGCTGGAATAACCTTGTAATCCGCCTCGGTATTGCCCGAGGCTGGTAAGTTGATGGCGTGTATATCAGTGCCCACCGGCTCTCGCGAACGTATCTCGCCTCCAAAGACATAGGCGGTGCCTTTGATGACGGAGAGCGAATGCGAGGACCTCGGAAGCGAATCAGTGATAGGGATTCGCTTCCAGCCAGCCTTCAGCGGCATTGTGGACTTTGCGATCGCTATGCCTGCACCGACAGCACCTTCGACGGCGGTCTCCGCGGCATATCCTGCTCCTAAGCCAGCCTCCATGTTGTGTTTGCTGCGTCGGCCGAGAAGGAGGCTTAGTGTATGTTCACGCGCGATTGTCACTACTTCAGCTTGCGGACATAGACTTTGATACGAAGGCCAGCGGTAGCGTCAAACTCAGGCTCGAACTTCCAAAGCGCTGTGGTTTCGCGAGGCAGTGATGGAAACGGGGTGAAGGATAAGGTAATTCACTGGTCACTGGTGCCCAAGATCGCTCCCCAGTAAAGTATCGGTTTCCTACTGCCGCGGGCCGTCAAGCCGTCAGATGGATCAGGACAAGCGTCTCACGCCGAGATCATTGTTCCTCAATCATTCAGAGAAGGTCGATGTTCATGTCCCAGTTTCTGCCAGAATTCGACGTCGCTACACCTAGTCAGCTTGCAGCTCAGCCTGTCCACAATGCTCTACTTTTTCTCCTGGATATGCAGCTAAAGCGGTAGCATTATCAACAACTTCGACCGTGCAGCCTCGATCATCTGCTGCGAGGTGCTCCGTACCGCGCAACAAGCTGCCATGCAGATTCGCCAGTACTTACCGCTTGTGACATAGAACCTTTTCGAACTGTCGCGCCACCATGGCATGGTCACGTGGATGTGGATGTAGAGTCGCCGTCGAATTGCAATACGAGGCTTCAAGACTAGGAGTGCGCCATAGACGAGAATACGAAGACTGCGGCGTATGACCTGAATCAGCTTTCACCCAGGCGTTTCCCAGATCTTTCACGACGGCTAAGCAGCACTTGACTTAATGGACATTCTTAACTTGTTCGCGGTGCTTTAAACACTATTAACACCCAGCACATAAGGTATCTCTGGCATTGCAGACTCTTTTCATTGCAAGCCTTCTTCTCTCCTACAGCCCAACAGTTTCACTGCCATTGGAGTATCTCTTCATTGCGAGCCATATTCTGTTGACTTACCAAAACTTCCCTGCTCAATATATAATGCTTTCCACTTTCATCGCTGTAGGGCTTGCTTTCTTGGCCATCGCTTCGGGCTCCCCGCTCGAGGAACGGAATGCCTGCAACCGCGACAATGTGCTGAGATGCCTGGTCAGCGCGTCGGCTATTGCGACACCCTATTGCAGCTCCACGCTCTCTCTAGGCGTCGTCACAAGCTATACAGCAACGACTACGCCGACCTCGTACGTAGTTCATAGGGATGATCAGAGGCCAGCCGTACTAACATAGTCCAGGACTGTTATTAATACTATTACGGTCACCGTGACTTCCCCAGCAGCTAAGGTTAAGCGTGGTTCCGGGCCCCAGACCACCATCTACGCCGGATCCCCAATTACTGTCGTCGGTCCCGGTACAACGAGCGCGATTCTCAGCCGTCGCACGGTCGAGGCCAGAGCCATGACTTCCCCGGCACCCGGCTGTCTAGCTCAGTACAGTCCTGCGCCTTCTCGCGTAACCTCAGCTTGCAACTGTCTGAGCATCACATCGAGCACACTCTCGACCATATCAACTGCTCTTCCAACAACCGTGGTAAGTGCTGTGTTCCGACAACCGAGTTTTCCAATGCCCGCTTCTCAATTTCCTTTGCGGTCTGATGTGCCACGTGCTGACGATCGTCCAAGACTCTCACGATAACAGCAACATCAACTGTGGCCCCTCCTCCGCCGACGTCCACGTGCGCCCAATGCAATCTCTGCTCATCCAATGCCAATTGCCAGCCAAGTTTTGAATGTGACGCCTATAGCGGCTTTGCTTTCGGTGACGTCAATCTTTGCACTACTGTCAACATTCAAAACAGCAATGATATCTGCTCGTCCATTTGCTCTTAACATCCTCCGGTACCATGGAAAGACGGGCAGGGGGAAAAGAAAGGAGTTCGTGCGGTACTAACGAAGGAAATAGCCTTCAAATTGGACTGGAGGCACAACGAGTGATCTTTTACTTTGTCGCCGTTGTCAAATGCACTGAAATTGCAAAATCGCCTGAGACAGTACCCGTAATTATACGTACTTGATTTTTCATGCCTAGTACTCACGGAAGCTTGGGGTGTATGCTTCCAAAACACTACCTATTGATGCTCATCGACAAGGGGTTGTTTACTGAACATAGTGATAGGTCCTTCATGGCTGACATCTACCACTCAATAATCGACCGATGGAGTGTAAGAACTCAAGTATCTTATTCGCAAGCAGCTTTTGGACAGATGTAGGAAAGGTGGGTCGCCCCTGTTATGATCGAGAATAGATATACTGATCTCTAGATTGCCCGCTTTCAGTCTCGACTTTCTAATGTCTTGATCAAGAAAGGTACCTTAGTCAACGGTTTGCCTCTTTGACACTGGGTGACCATTCGGCGGTGATTCATTGCCATGTCGGTAAGACATGCATCTGGATGCTCGCTGGCTTTGGCAAGAAATCGCAAAGTGAAATGGCACTGTTATCTCTTGGATGCCTCTCGTTTGATACGTGTCAAAGCTCGTGACTCTCGCAAGGGCTGTTGCCGGTGTATTCGCTGATCGCATTACAGATCAGGTAATTGGCACGCACTTCCCTCTCCTGTACTTGTCTTTTGATGAGATATAGCGTAGTCTACTCCATGGTGCCATAACTTCGAGCCTTCAATGTTAACCTGGAAGTCATTCGTCAGCACTGGAAGAGGCTTAGACCAAGCGCCAGGTCTTGGCGAATAGGACGTCGCCTGACTCATCTTCGTCCTCCGATCAGGAAAGTGTTTACAATCTAGCTTTGGATCAGGAAATTGGACTAAAGTCAGAGCATGCTTCCACCTGTCTCTATATTCGAGACCTTGGACCTGGTATTCAAGCACGATCAAGGTCGAGACTAAGGTAGCTACGCATGTGTTATAGCTCGCACCATTATCTCATTTTGTTACTTGGATCTTTCATCTCTTTGGCAACATGTCTGACACCGGCGCATCACCGTCTCAGACTTTGCAGTTTGCTTGTTTATGCCGAAAAAACTGGGGCCATATCAAGTTTCCCTCTCCAGATACTCCTCGGATAGGATCGCTTTGCCACTGCTACATATGTCGGCACATCACTGGCAGTCTCTGCTGTTCCGTGATATCCAAGTCGACTACTCCGTTTACAATCGAGTACGAGGGGACAGGTCCAAGGGGATTCCTGAGCATGTGGGCCGCTTACACTGCCGTGGTGTTCTGTAGCCATTGTGGATCAACCTTGCTCTGGCAAAATGAAACGGAGGTTCTTGCGATCTATACTGGTGTCCTGAGAGACCCCAAGGGCACCGTTGACTTCCAGAATCAATGCTGTGCATTGGAGACAGGAGATGGAGGATTGAGCGTTTGGCTTGACCTACCCAAGCGAACTTCTTGCCCTATACCCAGAGGTTTGGGAAGCAAAGAGCAAGAGGTCATGGTGCTTCCAAGGGAGGAGCCAGATACTCGAGCATCCTGTTACTGCAGGAATATCTGCTTCCAGATCACCCCTCCCAGTGTGTCCTCCACTTCGCCCTCATCTCCATTCTCTGATCTGATAGTTCCCTACCACTCAGGCCCTTCTACAAACTCCGCCGATGAGAAGTGGTGGCTTCGCGCCAACGGCACCAAGTACTTCGCCGGGACTTGTGCTTGTCAAAGCTGTCGTCTCGCCAGCGGTAATGACATTCAAACGTGGGCTTTCGTTCCCAAAGTCAACATCCGAAAATTTAACGGGGAACCGTTCGACTTCTCAATGGCTCAACTGAAGCGGTATGAAAGCTCCAAAGGCGTATACCGGAGGTTTTGTAGTGGTTGTGGCGCAACCATCTTTTGGCATGATGAGACGAGGCCAGAATTGATTGATGTGGCCGTGGGGTTGCTGGACGCAGGAAGTGGAGCGAGAGCTGAAGAGCTGCTTGAGTGGGCTACGGAAAAGGTCAGCTTCCAGGAAGATGCGCAGAACAAGGATTTGATTGCCAAATTGGGCCGAGGCATAAGGGCGTGGGCGAATTCCAAGGCATTTGTGGATCTAAAGACGACTCTGCAGCAATGAGCGCGGTCGCTGGGGACGGACAAGATATCGAGCAGATGGCTTGTTGGTCATCGCTTTTCCGCGCATTTCGAGGAAGTGGGAGTCAGCTTCGAGGCTTTCATATAGAGCATCTGTTACTATTTCTTCGTTCCTTACGCTTCGCTAGTAAAGGCAAGCACACATTTCATGTCAGCCAGGCAGTCATGCTGACGTACTGACAGGACCCATGGTTGCGGACTGTGGTAAGACAAAGACATGGAAACGAGTTTATACGCCTCTACGACGTGCAATCATTGCTGTTCCTGCTTATAGATACAAGCTTTCTATTGCTGGCCACTAGCAGCTAACCAGACTTTCAACAACATTTGGAATTCGTCGCTAGCATTACTACGGACACGTTGATACTCTATCGAGATCTTGCACTTTTATATCATAGACTCAGAGTGCATGGTAACTCAAAAAGTGACCGAACAAGACAAGCGCGCGAATACCTCGGTAGATATACGTCACCAATGAGTGTGCTAGATAGGAAATCCTCGAAGCAACCGGGAAAATCAAATAGCATCAAAAAAATTCCTTTGGCTAAAGCCCACCCTGTGGTAATGCCCGCCCTGTCCTGAATACCTCTGCTCACTCACAATGATCTATGTTTGGGGCGGGCTCGAACCGCCGACCATTTGGGTGAGGGACCATATGGTTTTATAGATTGGTTAGCTACGCCAATCGCCCTCGAGCATAAATATGAGGTTAATCGTACTCTATAGCTTTCAGGATGTAGGAATGTCTGATAAGGGCAATTGTGGGGCGAGAATTGACTCGAGTTGTGTTTTATCGATTACGTTTGTGCATGGGAGTTGAATAGGGGAGTTTGGTAATGTTGGTTGGGTTATGTTGAGGGTTGTAAAAGTTGCCAAAGTCGGGATCGATCGCGGAGTGATCTCTCGAACTGATTCTCTTATATCAAGCCCTTAGAATCCACGACAAGGAGAAGAGATACTTGCACAAGCGCCTGGGCGTAGCTACAGAGTAACAGGCCATAGCTCGCTTCAAGGGCTCGAAACTCTTGTCCACCGACTACGTTGCAATGAAGACTGGAAAACCCCAGAATCCACTAATCCTAGGATGACGCGCTGCAGTCAGAAATCTGTGACTGCCTTGCTTGGTCTTCCAAGATGTTATATCCTTCCCCATTGCTACTCCTTCCACGTCGTAAGGGAAAGCCCATGTGTCTCATTCCCAGAACGACACCACCGCCGCAGACTTCGTAATATAGCGCCCACCACCGCCATCCCAATAATCCACGAACCTTCCCACAAGCTTCGTCCACTAGGTACTCGACGCAATTGAACCATTGCCAATTCCACCTATACACCTAGAAGCCAGGAATACCTTGAAAGCCACAAAAATGCCTCGATCAAAGACCTTTCACATGTTCCCCGTAGAACCCACAGACAAGAGATACTCACGTCATACTCGCTCATTCGCACACTCGTGGCAAAGTCTCTATGCCAGGAGCTCGATTACAATTCAAACCTCTTGTCACGATGAGAACGTGCTTCGATCTTTGCAGGGAGCGCGGTTCAAACCACCGTCTTTATTAATGGGTTGAGAGGCTTCACCAGTTACACCAGCGGTTCTTGAGTGAGGGATGCTTTGTTGATGGGGGATATGTCGGAGAGGAGAATACTATGGGGGCTTTCCATGTCTGTTGAGGGTGGAGATGCGCACATGATTGGTTTTGGGGCAGATACGCTCTCGCCGCCGAGGAGCGGTGATGCTCATAGGAGAGTATTCTTGAAAGGTACGTTTTGGGGGGCACATCGTAGAGGGACATAATCAGAGGCTCGAGGAATAATCTAGGCTAAGAGGAATATTGCTAGGACTGCATGAATGCACGAAAACATGGCGTGGCACGCAAAGGAATATCGGTTGAATACAAGGAGCGTCGCCTCCCTCGCGAATCCTAAAGCTTTTTCGCCACCCGAACAATGTCTAGATATCTCCTCTATTCCTCTAGCATCATGTTTGTTCCTATCGCTCCTTCGTCCAATGCCTGCCAGAGCCTTCGTGGTCGAAGCTAACTTCTAAGGGTCCTCCTTCCTGGTCTCTATGTGGATCCCTGGAATGCCTTTTCGTCACCCTCTTCGCTATATTTATCCAGAGGAATGCCGGCTTGTAGCATATCGCTACTGAAAGCCATAATACGGTGGACAGTGGTTGTGCTGAGGCGGGACTTGGAAAGCCTGGTACAGAAAGCACTGGAAATTCTTTGTTTCTTGCCAAGTGAGCGCCGAGCTCCCCATGTGCTTTCGACAGTCAACAAGGTCTGTGGACGTAGAACATTGGCGCCCTTCGACAGCAAAGACTTGGACTTCGGCCTCGCTGTCTGTTGTGCTTTGAAGACGGCAGTTTTAACGGCGCTGGAACTTGATCATAAATCTCTCGATGTTGTTGCCATCAGAGGATTCGAACCACTTGATTGGAATCAGGTTCTAGATCTTGCGATCGTTCAAACGCTTCGTTACTTTGTTGACTTGGTAGAAAGGAAGAGCTCCAGATCTCCATGAACTCACCGTATTGTTATTCTTAACTCGTCGACTGCAGCTTGTTATCATAAATCGGGAACTCTTGTCAAGGACGGTGAGCATGGTGTAGGATTCTGCGCTAAGGTGTACAGAAGCCGGGTCTGGGGTGACAACGAGCGTGCCATTCGATAGAGCTTTGAAGAGTCCCGATCAGATGTGCAGCCTCTGGAAGAAGGAACTTTATACCCGAAAGACTTGGTGAGCGTTGGATAGAGAAACAAAAGAACAGATCGTCGATGTTTATGCCAGCAGATAGGCAGTTGTTAGACTAGATTCAGCGGTTGTTCAAGGAAGTAATGGCCCGATACTGCGTTAGGATCTATAACATTGGTTCCTTTTCAGAGATATGTGCGTTAAAAATTCAAGAGGAGACTAAGCTTGCTCTGTGGACTGTATCAATGGTGCTGAAGACTTCTCCGCTAAGTATGTTCCCCGATTGCTAAGATCGCACTTGAGCATCGTGTGTTGTGGGACTAAGTCGTGGTGCCGACCGTTTATCGAGAAGACTGGATCGATCGGGATATTCAGACTATCAAGTGTCAAGGAACCCCAGTTACCAATCTCAAATCCCTCAACACCGGTTCTAAAAACCAACACCAACACCACAACTCCCCACGCCACAAGGGCGACTAGTTCAGAGGGGCGACAGGCCTGGCCCGCCAAGTCTATAAAACCCTTTCGAGGCCCCCTCGCCCAGCTAGCCTATAAACCTCCTCGGGGTCCCTTAACGGCAACACAAGGTCGGGGGTTCGATTCCTCCACCTAGCATGATCTTCTCCTTCGTTCAGGACTTTGGGGTTTCAATCGGGGTAGCCGAGCTGGGGCCGTATCGTGGCCGCGCGTTCGTGGGCCCAGTTTGCGTGGAGCGGTATGGCTGTAGTATCCCTTGGGGCTGGGGGGTAGGGGCATCCAGGATGAGGCGGGTGGCTGCCATTGTGGGGGTGGGTGCTCTGTCGAGGGTGTGGGTTCTGGGGGGTTGAGGCGCGCCCCTGAGGGGGCAAAAGGCGCGAAATGGGGACGACGCGTATGGAATCTGCGCGATGGGGGAAATGGGGAAGTGGCGAAGGATAACACATTTTTTGGGTCTTGCTGTTGTGGTTTTCCTGATACTTGATAGTCTGAATGTTCTGATCTCCTTAGTCTGTCTTCTCGCGACCAGTGTTCGGACACTCGCTGTTTGGACCCCCTATCTACTAGGCTGATTTGTACGGTGTACAAGATAAGGGAGTCTCAAGGACTGCTTCGAACATCGCAGAAGAAGAAGCGAAAGCCCGTGGGCCAGGCAGCATCTTCGGCCGTCACTTGGAATGACCATGCCAAAAGGAGAATGAAGCTTGTGAATGCTATTGAACTAATTTAATGAGACGACTGTATCAGACCTCGTAGACCTATGAACAGGGGCCAGATCAGATGCCTAAAGAAAACTCGACTCCAACATCAATGTCCCGGGCTGTGTGGCAGGGGAGTCAGCATTTGCTCGTTGTTAACGAGGCCGTCGGAAACTTACCCATCTTCACAACCTTGCTGAATTGTACAGACTTCTCCGCCGCGGTTTGCAGATCCTCGATCGAAAAGATCTTTAACCCCGACTCGTTGATCTGTCTCCGTCAGCATTCCCTCTCGCCTCCCATCCACTTTTCTAAGGGAAATACTGACCAACTTCGCGGCCTTCTCCATGTTTGTACCCTGCAACCTCGCCACGATCGGCGTCCGCAGATTCATAGTCTCCACCACACTGATCAACCCTTGCGCAATAGCATCGCACCTTACTATACCGCCGAAGATATTCACAAATATGGCCGTAACTTTCGGATCGCTTGTAATGAGGTCGAAGGCCTGCTTAATGGCTTGAGGTGTGGCGCCTCCACCAACATCAAGAAAGTTGGCTGGCTGTCCGCCGTTCAGCTTGATGATGTCCATTGTTGCCATTGCAAGGCCGGCGCCGTTGACGAGGCAGCCGATATCACCGTCGAGCTTGATGAAGTTGAGACCGGATCTTGAAAACGAAGGATTAGTGGCCAATTCCACACCTTCTTGTAGAATATGGCGTACTCAGCTGCCTTGACTTCATCGGCATCTTCTTGTGATCTATCTCGCCAGGAAAAGACCTCCTCTTGTCTGAAATCGGCATTGTCATCAAAGTTCAGCTTAGCATCCATGCACAGTACCTGGTGATCGGAGGTTTCGGAAAGCGGGTTGATTTCGATCTGTGTAGCATCTTTCTCCATGAACACCTTGTATAGCTTCTGAATCGTATCCTTCGCGTCCTCAATGCACTGTTCTGAGAATCCTAGCTCATGCGCAATGTTCCTAGCGATATCGTCTGTGACGCCCTTGTGTATGTCAATGTTGGTAGTGATAATCGCATCAGGCGACTCCTTGGCCACGGTCTCGATATCCATTCCACCTTGTGACGAAGCGATGATGACGGGTCCTTGCGATTGGCGATCCATGAGGATGGCAAGGTAAAATTCTCGGCGGGCGAATTTCCGTTCGCAGATGTACACTGCGTTACACATTCTGCCAGCAGCGCCGGTTTGCTTGGTCACGAGCTTGTGTCCGATCATTTGGTCCGCGAACATTTTGGCTTCTGTTGGTCTTCGCGGTACATCAGATCGGATACTGGACCTGTGGAAGCTGGAGAAATCATGCTTACGAGTAGATGACTCGAACACCTCCTTTCAGGCCATTGTCGAAGGTGCCCTTGCCGCGACCGCCAGCAAGCACTTGGGCCTTGATGACCATGTCATCTCCACCTGCACTCATCAGCACAGCTCTTGTAGAGTTATTCGTGAACGTGTCTACCGATGTGCTTCGCTATGCTCTCCGCCTCGGCCGCAGAGCGGGCAACCTCGCCCTTTGGTACGCCAATCCCATACTACCAACCGTAAGCTTCACTTAGTAATTTCAAGTGACGTTGACATACGGTCCTGAGCAAATTGGCAGAGAGATACTCGTGGATCGAGAGGAAACGCTTCTGGTGGACTGCAGAGCCTCTGGCGGGCGATTCCTGGTTCAGACGTTAGCATTGATGACTGGGCAAAGGGTCGAAAGACATACTTTGGCCGCTCTGATCGCAGCGACCAATGGCCGACTGCGAGCAAGCTTAAACATTGTGGAGGCTCCTTGCAAAGCAAACCACTGCCTCGACTACCAGAGCTTCCGAGGTGGTTGTTCACGGGGAGAAGGACCACGCTAGCTCCATGCCAAGGAAGGCAGGTTTGCCGACTCGGCTTCAATTCCAACGGCTGTGTTAAAATTCTTGATTCGATTATCTTCCTCTGTCACAAGTCTGTGATCGCGTACAGCTCATTGCATGGAGACCCTCACAAATATTGTTCGGAGAGCTTGAGACGACAGCTATAATTGCGAAAGTCCTTCTAAATCGCGGGCTAACCATGGAAGTTAAGTGTCTTCAGACTCCATCTCATCGCCACCCTGTCCATTAAGGAACGGCCGAAAATTCTCATGTCTTATCTTTTTATGTTGTGTTTTGCCAAATCGGCCTAATGGGCTATGAACCCTCTTTCCTTGGTCGGTTGCCTTATCGTCAGTTCGTCAAGACGGATTTTCGTTGCAAACTTCTTACGCAATTTACGACTTGCTTGCACACTGAGTTGATCACAAGACGAGTTTATTGGAGTCTCTATGCTCTCGATCTAGATGAAATTCCCAAGCTATTGCATGCTCCGTAACTCATGCAAAGAGACCTCCAATCCCCATCTATCCGTCATCCGCTTGCTCTAACTTCGCGGGTCTCTACTGCTGAATTTGCGAAACCACCACTGCCGTCTTCTAACGTCTCAAGACTGTCCCTGGGCACCGGACGCACCACCTTGACCGTCGCCCTGGCCCCCTTGTCCTCCATTCTCAGCACGTCTAGGCCCTGCCTGCTTGTTATCTCCGGTTTGACCCTACAATGCCATTAGCGGGAGCCGGGACGTTCTCCAAAAGCCAGCCTTACCTGTTGGCCCGGAACAAACTCTGCAGCCTCCGGATTGAAGCCCTGCGACGTGCTCGGAAGGTTTGACGAGCTCCGTTCAGGGCTTGGCTCGTAATGGCCCGGCTGCACTGCCGGATGTTGCGGTGCGTTAACGTTTTCCAGCAGATTGGTAATGTCGCGAAGGGCCTGATCAGAATCTGGAGTCTGGGCCTGGAAACGGTCGATCAGGCTATTTGTCTCTGCAGTGACCTGGTCTGCAGAGCGAGTGGTGGCTCCGGCGCCTTGGGCGGCTGTATTAGCTGCTTGTGCGGCTTGCTGGAGCTGTGTACGAGCTACAGCTGTCTCTCCTGCCAACAAGCGGTTGGTAATGTTTTCTATCTCGGTAGCACGTTGGCGCTCAGCCTCCGATTGGCCTCGTGGGCGGAAAGTACGGTCAGCCATTGTACCGAGACTGAAGAATCGTTTAAGAGGGTAAGGGCAAGTGAACTCTTTGGTTGATAGAGTGTTAGGAGCAAGAGAGGAAGGACAAGTTGTTCCAACAAGAAGTGGATATGTCGGTCTTGCGTTGTTTCCTAAGATTCTTTGATTATTGATGGCTAAGATAAGAAGAGTCAACGAGCTGTGATAAAAGAACCAAAGAGTGCTCTGCTTTGGCAGACAAGAGCAGTTGCAGTTGCTTGTTAGTCTGGAGTTGAATATCTAAGAAAGCAGAAGTTCAGCCGGCAGAAGAAGTCCTTAAATACACATTCCATCCTAACACCGACCATCACACGACAGTGAAATACAATGTCACGTAAGAAGTAACTATAACTTGTCACATATTAATGAAGTCTAGAGGAAGCGTCCAGACACACAATAAGACCAGAGTGTGAATACAGAGGTAGGAGAGATAGGAAGCGAGTACTATATAATTCAATGTCAATAAGTAATTCACTGTAGCCTATTACATATCAATAACGTCTAAAGGAAACGGCTAGGAACATAATAAGATAAGAGTATAAATAGAGATGGAGATAAGGACAAGATATAAAGTATACACCACCTCAACACTTCCAAAGCCTTTACAATAAGAGCTGTGACAGCTGAATTCTTCTGCAAATAAATAGATAAGTGGAATCTCTATCTACAGAGTTCAATTCCCAGATGTCCCAGCATAATTGTCCATAATCATACATAGTACTAACGCTCCCAGATCCTTCACGATAGAAGTTGTGATAGTCCAGTGCTTCTGCAATTGAATAGACAGTTGAAGTTTTCATCTATTATGTCCAGCTGTGAGCGCTTATTCCTCGTAGTCGAGACCAGCAGAAGAGACTATCTCCATGTATTCAGCGATACTGTTTATTCTCAAAGCCAGTCCGCGATCGTTCCTTGTTGAATTCCCAAACAGTCCTTTCCCAATTAAATGCCAAGCCGGAGCCCTTAGCATTGCCCAACCGACTCATAGGAATTGCGATTGAGAGGGAAGCTAAATGTTCATTTAGAAAGTTCAGATCTCCAGTGCCTTTGCGTATCTGTCCATTAGCATCTGCTTGTTCGCTTGTGGTCCAGGAAGGGAAAACAGGCTATCTCCAAGTATTTTCCAAATTCCCGGATGCATCGTTGATCTGACAACAGCTGACTCCACAGTCTGGCCATTTGGTGAATTGCATATGCACTGCTCCATCGAGGTAGAGATTGGAGATGAACAGATAGCTGGAATTTCCGTTCCCAGAGTCCTGTTCCTGGATGCCTCCGCATACTTATCCATATGCATCTGCGCATCCCCTTATAATCCAGGACAGGGAGAGAGGCTATCTCCAAGTATTCTCCAGGTTCCCGGATACATTGTTGACCTTACGACAGCCGGCTCCACAGTCTGTCCTCCTTTACTGAATGTGTAGTCGAACCGCATATCCACTGTTCCACTGTCGCAGGAACGACCTCACAATCTGCCTTCACTGAACAGCTAGCCGGATCGCGTATTTGTTACTCGATAGGCGCAGAAACGGCTTAAGCGATGACCCCAAATACCTCCACATATAGTGGACCCAGAAGAAGCAGGACAAGTGTCTCATGGGCCTCGATTCCTCTCGCTCGCTAGGTGATGGTTGAAGGATCGCTGGAGGATCTCATTTTTTCCCGTTCGATTCCGAGAGGCTCTTCTCACCCCTCAGATACGGCTGAGTTGGTAGGCGGATTTTACCCCTAGCAATGTCGTTAAGACGTAAAAGCATATCCAAAGAGGTCTAACGCGAGCCAGGCGATAGCTGTATATCGCTGTCGCACTTCCGCTTTTCGTAATAAGCCTTCGTAGGATTGTTCGAACATTGGGAGTCTGGAAAGATGTGAGATTGCCATTTCATCCATCCGTCTGAGTTGGCTACTTCGCAGATTCCATCAATATCCTGCTCGTTGTGTAGAATGCTAGGCTCCTTTCCATCCCAGCATAGCGCTAATGGCGCGAACCGACCATACCAGTTGGTCTTGAAATCCGGCTCCGGATGCCAGCGATGAAGTTGCTTTGCAAGCGCTTTGACGATATGGCATATTTACGTTGGGCAAGAAACCCACCACTCGTCCAAAGTGAAAGTGTTAACTCGTCGAAGTGCCCCAGAAGACCTGCCATCTTTGCCAGAGTCGGTATAGCCGCGTATTTGGTTGAGGTGCGATTTCGCTAAGATCTGAGCCGATTGTGTGTGGCAGTGGCTCATACCCGGAGAGAAGACAGAGAGGGTAGTGTTGAGGGACTTGTGACAAGTACCGCCGTGAGACGGACGAGGGTGACTCGAGGCTGAGATCTCAAGGAGAAATGGGTAGAGATGTAGGTGTAGAAACTCTGCAAAGAGACCTCCAGAGCTGTAAACCCAGGTATGGAAGATGGTTCCAGTATGTGGGAGTTTGTGCTTGAGACTTGAGGAGATTTATGATAGAAAGATATTGAGAAAAACAAAGGAGCACTTGTGGTGCTGTTTTCTATAGCTCCCGCCCCTTGCTAAGCGAGGCCACACGTGACTTCAAGTTTCGGCTTCCACGATCACCTCACGATCACCTCACCCCACCTACCTAGAAAGAAGAGAGTACTTGATATTTGAAAGCACTGCTGTCAAAGACACTCAAGGCGTTTGCAACCGAACTGAGAGGGCGATATCTCTCACACTGTTTCCTGGACCTTACCAGCAATTGCTGCGGCCGCAACAGAACCTCAGCCAGTTGGACATCGTTTGCCTTCAACTTCAAGCGGAGGAGTACAGCGTTTTGAGCTATTGAGGGCTTCAAGATTGTGAGATCAATTTCAGGCCCATGATTTTGAGTTCTATTGACGCTTCTATTGCAGATTCCCCGGCAGCTTTGCAAGCGCACGACCCTCCGTACGCCTCTTCAACTGTGATAGATTCAGGAGCCATATAGCAGCGTGCCCACCACATGTCGCTGTCTATGATAGACTTGTTCTGCAGCAGTTGAAGCAATAGTATATGAGCCTTCGGAATCTCTTGCAGCTTAGCGAAGACTGGGATCATCCGATACTCAAACCTTGATGCGGGCTGTGGAGTTGAGGAGGAGAGCACATGAGGCAGGCTTTCAATAATTCTTCAACTTCGAATTGGTGAGTCCCGAAAGATTTGGCTCAGTACTATTGCTGCGGAGGGTGAACATATTTCTGTGAAGCTGATAAGTCTTAGAGAGGACACGTCCCAATTCTGAATATCCAGTAGAGGTATAAGGAAAGAGTAAGCTTATATAGTATTCTCACCGGCGTCCAATTATGATTAGCGGACCTTGTAGCAATCAGTCGTAAGGCAGAGCAATCGAGCTGATATCAGCTGAGGTTAGCAGTCATTCGATATTTTTAAGCGTGCTGGCTTGGTACTGATTTCCTGGAGGCGACTCTTTATCACAAGACGAAGTCCAACTATAGCATCTTCCCCATCTATACCGCTTTTGCTGTCACATGTACTCAGAAGACGTATTTCTCTTTCATGTTTTCTTCTCATTGCTGGCTGACCCCGTGGCTCGTAGATCAGCAGATCGAGCCACATGGCCGTGGTCTGCGTGTTTTTGCTATAGCTGTGATTCTCACCATAGCACAGTCCCCTAAAACACAGTCTCCTAGCATTTGTTACACGGCTTGAACATAGACAACTCTGTACTCTTTCTCCTAGGTGTTCCTGGTCAGTGCGGTAAGCTAGAGAGGTTCGATGCTCTCTTGGATCTTGAGGAAGGCTCGCAAGACTGTGGTGGAATCAGTGAGCCTATACTGTAGCTCAAGTCAACTTTCAATGCGTCAAATAGGATTCCATCTGTGACTCCAGCAGAGAATAGACACTTGTATAAAGAAGGGAAGTTCTATAGTATACGAAAGGGGGACCATAGGTGCAAAACCTTTAACCAAAGTAGGGTAGATAGAACATATCCTAGAGAAAGTTATTTAGTCCGGGTTGGAGAAACTTGTAGGTAATTAACCTCACTAGCCACGCGTATCCACTGTTTTCATTTGAGATATTCTCCCGGAGTGTCAATCTGTTCAATTAGTGAGGTTTTCGGATGTGGAGAAATAGAAGGGCCGGCGAGCCTATTCCCAGTACCGTCACTCACTTGGACTTTTCTGTATGAGGAATTCGTCAATTATCAACAACAAGTGACACATGGCTGAAGTGATATCCTGATCGACTTATTTGACGACCTCCTGGTAGTTGTGATCATTGAGCTGTAATTGGCCTTTGTCAAAGAAGTGATTAGACACTACGACTATACTCCCTGATCCATCTACAAGGACCCGAGAAAAGTTAGGGGTTGGATAATTGAGTATCTGGAAGGTTCGTACTTCTTGCGTCAATAAGGGATTGTATTTTATGGAGGATGAGTGAACGATCCATTATTCTCTGCCTCTGCACGCATCCTTCCGCCAGCCCCTTGCCGTGGTGTAAAAATTTGTTGTGGCGGCCCAAGACCTGCAACTGTAGTATTTCCAAGATCTTGCCTCGCTTCAGTATTCTCAATGTCATCTGTCGCGCCTTCCAAAGCGATGTACGGTGCTCGAATGGAGTGTGGAGTCGATTGGATGACGCAGGGGAAAGCCCTTGCATTGGGCTCACAAGAAGCCGACCAAGGATATACCGACAACGAGATAGATGTAGCACGGGTTGGCTGATGAGATTGGATCATTGGGTAGGTCACCGAGGATTGGTGAAGACGCTGCGTGCTGTCAAACGTGGTGTGTGCTGAATTGAAAGAGCTAGGAGACTCAAAAGCAGTAGACTATGCTCGCTGAAGCTGGGAGTCTGATGCTACGTATGAATACGATTGGGTTCTCGAAGGCTCTGCGCTTGGTGGCGAGTAACCGGCCATACCGAGTAATGACGATCTCGTATAAGATTGCCCGCGTTGGTGCAGGAGAGCAGGACTGGTAGGCCTTGCAAAAGTGACTCGTGTATGTAAGCTCGAGTGCCTTGTATGCCCGGCGCATGTGAATGCTGCAGAGGGCTTTAAAGCCAACGACCCAGCTCTATGCGACTGCGTGGATGTGTTGATGTACTATCGATAGTCGGAAAGCCCTGGAATTGAGCGTACGGAGTGCCTGCATTGGGGGTGCGGAGCTGGGGTATGAGTGAGCCCGTATATTCGGTTCGTTCGTCTGCGGAAGGAACTTGTGAAAGACTTTGTGAGCCCAGCACTACTGAGGCTGGTGTCCACAACGGCTCGCTGTAGGCGGAAGGGACGCTGGTTGAAGAGGTCTCTTCGCTGATGGCTCGCGGATGCCCGAAGTCAGGAGCACTATTGGTGTCACGCATACTTTCCGCAAACCCGTACGGTGGCTGCGTTGTTGAAACGATGTCCGGTTGGCGTGGTATAGAAATAGCTGAAAAGAGTGTACTCGTTCTATCAAACTCTTGAGGTAGAGCACGAGACTTCATCATCTGCTCTCGATCAGGAGCCGACAAGCGGTTGAGCTTGGCTCGACTATGGGTCTTTAGTAAGCCTTCCCTTGAGCCACACGTTTGCTTACCGGTTCTGGAACCAGATCTGCACCTGCCGTGAGCTTAATCCAGGAATTTCTCGTGAGAGACAATCTCGTTGTGCAGCATCCGAATTGGGTTGACGGACAAACTCGGCCATTCAAAAACGTTATTGGTTGTGTGTCAGCCTTGATAGTCACTTTTAGCGATAGCAACTGACAGCATAGGTTTCGATGCTGTACCTAAACCTCTTCCTATTTCGCCGATGAGCCTGTCTGTCCATAGCAGTCTGGGGCAAATTTTCAGCCAGCAGTATCCTCCAAGCCCAAAGTGAACATTTCTTCGTCCTCATCTCCTGACTCTGACTCGTCTTGCTTCCGCAGCGACATTACAAGCCCTTCTTACATACTACATGTCCTCCTTGCGCAAGGCTGGCTTCGTCTATTTGTCGGCTGTTCATCTGCGTTGCGCTTTTGCGCGTCCGAAAGTCTTGATTTGCTTTGCGGCTCCATGGCCTTGGTGTTATCGCTAGTGTTTGAAGTTGATGTTATGTGTGGAGTTTCTAGGCATGGGGGCTTTTTCGACGACGTGAAATTTGTGGTGAGGTCGTGAAACGTAGATTTGTGTTTACATTATTAAGAGGATCTCTCGATATTGCGGTGTGGTTACGCTCGCATCCAAAACTTCTTCGTCAAAAGAGATTTCGATGGCTGCTGATAACACAGCTAACCATGTGATATCCGCGGAATGTAGCATGGAGACGTTTCTGGGGCTTTAGCAAAGGTGTTTTTGTAGTGTATTCAAGTCAGAAGACCAGGCAGTCCAATTCGCAATGGTGACTTTCACATTAGATGGCGTTTATCAGTTGCGACGCGATAGAGGTGTCAGCCACTACGGCTCAATTCAATTTGTAGATGGAGCATCAGATGCTTGTCGTGGCAAACGTACTGCCAAAGTTCGACACTTTAGATCCCAGTTTGTTTCTCGGGTGTGGTGGAGCCGAGCACGCTAAAGCGAATCCAGGGCCTGATTGAGGACGGAATGTGCTTTTGGCGGATTGTGAGTTTTGGGATATGTAACCTTGCCAAACCCGGGAATCTCATTGTGCATTGTGCGGCCCAGCATCGTTTAGTGCGATGCGTTTAGCTTAGCATTTATTGGTGGAACATTGGATGGCAATAGCGGCGTTGAACGACCTGCGGCCACATCCTAATAGAGAGATTGCTGTGCCAAGGTGAGAGCCTTCGCTTCTCCATGTATGTTGTCGCCTCCAGAACCACGCCCAAAATGATGAGACTAGCAGTGAGGAGATTGCAAAACCCAATTGGAGAAGAGACAAGAGTAGACAGAAGCCGATGCTGAAACATAGAAGCGGACAGCTATCAGTCAAAGCAGGAGAGGATCTAACAGAACAACCATCATACTCTTGATGCTTGAGAAACGAATTGTAAGCTTAATCGAAACGGAGCTAGATTAAAAACAGAATAGCAGAAGCCTACTGTTGACATTGGTGGACATAAGAGAGATTCTAGGCCTATTCGGTGTGGCAGAAGCTACCCGCATCTGATACTGTGTTAGTTGAAGCTGCAGTCAGCACACCAAGCAGGAAGGCAAGGCCAAGACGGTGTTTCAACAGTCGGTCCGCACTTGTGAAAAGGGTGTGCAGGCTGCCAATGTCAGTCCAGTAGGACACATGTAAGGCATGCATGGGATGGCCCGTGACCAACTTGGCCGCAGCTGATCGCCATCAGTAGCCATATGAAAGCGAAACATCTCAGGACTTGACAAGCCCACAATGACTGCTACACCAACATAAAGACCAACCCCTCACCATTCACCCAGCGAGAAGAGCCGTACTTCTGAGCATCACTACACGTACGGCATGAAGCTGGATCCTAGCATTGCCAGTGAGCATTCGGTCCGTGGTGACATGGTCAGGATCTGCAAAGCAAAGATCAACATAAGTGGAGTGGTCTGAGCAAGAACAATAGTGTGGTGGATGACACTGGCAATCTGTTGGTTAGAGCTCTCCGTAGTCCCAACGTCCCGTATCATAACCACCTTATTCAAGGCTGTGAATCTGCACAAGCTCTGTCGTCTCGGTGGTTCTTGGGATGATATTCAGCCGCTCCCCTCCCCTCCCTCTTTGGGCGAGGAAAACCCAGCTTGTGCGTTGCAAGGAAATACGCTCCAGCCATTGAGAACAGTACGGGGTTTTAGCAGAATTGTGACTAAGTATCGGTAGGACAAAAGTAGATCTAGTCTTGGAACACCATATTGTGAGATGTTGGAGACGGATGTGGGTTATTGGGCATGGACATCTAAGATTCCCGCCCGAATGCTAAACCCTTTTTGATAGCTATTTCACTTTACCGTGTCTAAAGAGACGAAACAGTGAAACCTCTGATGTGTCAGGCTTGTCGGTGAAGTGCACTTGAAAACGTCAATAGCGTGCTGATAACCCGCTCTCAACGAAGCTGCAAAGTGAAACCCCGTCCGGTAGTGGGGGCGTATTGAGAAGGTTCTAGATGAAACAGCTGTCGGCGTTCGGTCTGGAGCTTGGGCGCCGGATAAAGGCTCCGGGCTTTGCATGTTTCGCAGCTGGCTAACAGTATACTCAAGCATCTTGCCGCATCACAGATCATGGTGGGTCCGTTCTCATGACAACCGTGGGCGGCGAATATTATCTGCGGAAAATGTCCAAGGTACTGTAGCGTGATCACACTCTAGGCGCATATGGGGTGGCCGTGAGCCTTGTTACCGAGCTGCTCTTCCGGCGGCTTTTTGAGCTGATCAAGTTACCTCCCCACAGTAACAGCCCATCGAGATCCGAAAAATTTGGACATGATCTTGGTGACTGACGGGAAGGCAGGATTGCGCTGAAGCAAACCTGAAACGCCGGCGTGAAACCTTTTGTTGGCCGATTGTGATCCTTAGGGAATGTTGAGCGAGCAAACAGTTGTAAGCCGAGCATCGCAAGTATGAGGCGTTGAGGGACGATATTTGGGTTACCAACCTGCGATCAGCTCTTTTTGAAAGGTTATTGAAGTGAAAACTATCGAATTGGATCCTGGAGAAGGCATCCACATTTTACTAGTTCAACAAAGGTATATACTGAACTTCATACCCATCAATGAAGCAACAAGTTGGCTGTTTCGGTCCTATCAGTAAAGATTTTGAGGATTTCCCTCGAAAACGGTCATGCAGCAGTAAAGTAGCTAGCATGCGTTGGGGAGCAAATGTATTACACGAGATCAGAGGATCGTCATGCTCAGCGGCATGATGCTGTACATCCGTCTGAGGCTCACAATTCGAGAAGTGACATGGACCAGAATGCTGTAAGATTCCGGTGATCGCGAATGTATCTCGCGCAGATTCGGCCAGTGAAGGATTTTCAAAACATCGAACAAGGTCAAAAAGCGGAGATGGCACCAGATAACTACGAGAACGGCCAATGACGAGAGTAACAAGACCAGAGGCTGCTGAAACGTGCTGTGAGGTTGACCTGACGTCGCCAATGATTTTGATTCTCACTTCGGAGTTCATGACCCACTCTAGAAGAACGGTAGAATCATGATGGCTCTAGAAAGGCGCTGTGTCTGGGAAGAGAGGACACTGGGCTGATACCTCGCCATTCTTTGCCCAAGGTAAGTTAACCGTGGGGCATTGCGAATGTAGCTCGAAGTCCGCAATTGGTACTGTTGGAGAAACTATGTATTCCGTGATCAGTAGACTCGTGTCTATACAAATCCTATGCTACCTTACTCCGCAATGCTGCCCGGGGGTATATCTGATGTAGATTCCGATAAAACAACGTTTTGCGCTAACTCATGTGATTTCTCGTCCTTTTCCCGCGGCACGATGCCGTTGATTTCTAAGTTCAAAGCAACCACCTTGTTCATCTCATTGCTCTGCGTACTGGTACTATTGGTCACGTCCTGATTTTCATCCTCTGGAACACCTTCTTCCTTGCTCTCTGTAGACATTGGGTTCTCCTCCTTGCTAGGCTCGAAAAGTGCTTGTAGATCTTGGCCATCATCGATTTTGTCGAGCATGTTGAGTCTGCTTTTCGAAGCTACCCGCAGTGTCCTCCATAACTTGCTTGCTCGCGCATCTGCGGCTTGCTTCTTCAACTCATTAGTTTGTGCCATGTCTTTGTCAAAGTCGTCATCGGCAATCGGCCCTTTGAATGAGTCTATGGAGGGTATAGTATATCTATCAATGATCAGCTTCATTTCATAATAGTGTTGGCCTAGCCGCACCTTTCAAGCTTCGCCAGTTGTCTAAACCCATCTTCGCTTCCTGTGTCCGAAAGGAAGTTGAGATATAAAGAGCCCATAGGTGTTGACCTTAGTCGCTTGTTCGTGTAGGCCCTTTGTGCGCCTTTCTGGGCTTCAGAGAAGTCCTCTGCCGGCACCGAAGCACGTTCAATCGGCAGGCAGCCTTCAGCTTTCCAGTGGGTCCAATTTTTATCTCTTGTCAAAACAGTGTCTATCATCCGGTAGTAGAATTTGCCTTCTGGCCCTTGTTGCAAGTACGCTGCAATGTCCGACTTCATCTGGATAGCCCATTGTATCTAGGGTCGCCATTAGCCGTCCCAATAGAGAGGATTTCTGAAGCTTTGTGATAACCTACATCCGATTCGCTGAGGGTGTATGAGTACATGACTGACTTGTTCGTTTTGTCCTCGAGCTTCTTCTTGGCTTTTGGCGTGAGAGATAACAGAAAGTCCGTAAGTATCAATGCTTGGACAAGAATATGTCGGCGAAAAGCAAGGTCGCTAATCTGGACAGTGCGATCAGTGCTGTGCCAGAGGGTCGAAGATTATCAGCGTAGTCATACCTCGAGCTCGAAGAGGTCTCGGCTGGTCAGATATTTAGGGTTGAAATTTGTTGATAGTTCACTGCCGTCGTCCCCACGTCTCCTCTTTGTGCCGCGTTTGCTCTCCTCCACTACCTTCGATGTTCCACGACCTTGTAACTCTTGATGTACAGATTGAAGCTTATGCATCGTCGACTGCAGCCCTGACTTGAATCGCTGGAAGTTGGCTTCTTCGAACAAGCTTGTGGGGTTCGAGTAAGTTTCCTGAAGAGACCAAAAGACAGGATATAGCTCGTCCATATCTGTTTGAGTGGCTTCTGCGTCGGTGTCGTAATCAACTGCGACCATCTTGCTTAAAGTATCGGCGTCATAGGAGCCGTTTGTTCCAATATCCTCAGTAACGCTAGCAATTGGGGTTTCATCCTTCACTGCCGTATCCGCGTTTTCGAACTTCGTGTCCATCTGCATCGGATCATCTTGGGCCAAAGCGCGTTCCACGGCTTGTTTCTCGTATGTCGTAACGTTCTCGACGTGGTATTCTCCTCGCAAGTTCACAGAGCTCCTGTCGCCCAGTGGGAAGCTCTGAAACAAGAAGATGAAGACTCTACCGCAGAACACGGTGTTTTCCGCCCGTGACAGTCTGCGAAGTAATTCATTGCAGGCCCTTAGGATGATGAGCTGCTTTTGACCGAAGTGTTTCTTCGACCCGCAGAGCAATTAGCCTGGTATCGGTCAAGAGATTGGCGAAGATAGCTTACGGCAGTGATCCGTTCTCGCCGTGAGTCCAGGTAATCAAAGATGATTCCGCAGCCATCGATGGTTTGTGAGTCGAGGAGCTCCTCCACAAGCCAGAAAAGTAGTCCTGGTTCACATTGACCTATGTGCTAGTCAGTTGAAGTATTCATACGCAGCTCCTATCGGGCCAACCTGTATCTGAAAGGATTGAAATGATATCAAGTAGATTCCACACTTCATTGAAGGCTGGGTCGTCGATTGGAGTTGTAGCCTGTTGCAATCAGAGCCAGAAGTCCAAGTCTCCGAATCCTCCACGTACCACGAGGCTAGAGAAGTATTCCCGGCACACAGTTTCGATTGCCGCAAAGTGGGAGGCGTTTGGCGCAAGGAAATCAATGCCTGGCCGCTTTCTGATGTTCTCAATGGCCGCACCAAAATCGGAGGCTTTCAGGGCTGGCTCAATACTAGCTTTCGCTTTGGCATCCCGTGCCTTCGCTAGCAGGTCACGCAGAGTCTCTGCGTAGGTGGTGACGGATTTGATGTGAGCCTTCGCCATGCTGAATGATTAGAATTGACAAGGACGCCTATGCTCAGGTGGTGGCACCATTAAGTCGCATCTTAAGAGCAAGACAGCCCAGCTATTCAATCAATGATGGCCAAGTTGTAGACGAAGCGTAGCAGCGATGTTCTCATGTCATTAGTTGATAGAAAAGCAATGGGATCTCTTTGTTAGTCTGGACTGAAGTTTTGGCGGCTCTGCGGACTTTAGACGCTAACTCCGGATATAATACGCGCAAACTTGGGAGCTCTTTGAACGCGCAGTGAAAGTTTTGGCAAGGTACTCAGTCTATTCTCCAACTATCGCACGTCTTCGACAACGGACGTCTTCGACAACGGCTGTCTTCGACAGATATGCAAGACTTGTCAGAGCGCTGAACCGCAATCAGGGTCTGCCCCTAATCGATGCAGCAATGGCTCCAGCGACCTTATCGGAGGAAAACGAACCTCTAGGTGTCGCGGATCTGGAACGAAGCCATTGGACCGAATTGGCTCGAAAACATTGGCCCAAAGCAGTGAAGTCGAAGAAGGTTCAGTCAGTGGTCATCAAGACGGAATTATGGAACGCGCTAGAGATGGAGAACTACCATGTTCGATCTCTTCTGATTCTCGAGTCCTTGCGGCTTCTAGAGAAGTGAACTATCAGAATCCAGCCTACTCATATTCAGATGCTGAACTCAGCTAGTTACCTATGGCCTGGTTATACCGAAGATTCGACACACCACCATGTTCTTCTTATCGCGTTGATGTCGACGGTAAAAAGCCGAGAGAAACTTCCTGTTTGGGGTGAGCGGCAGACATTCAGAACGATGGAACAATTGTGCTGACTCTCCTCCAGATGTTTACTCGAACGACAGCCAGCGCTTCGCTTCCCTTTTTCGCCGCGTGCTATCAATGTGTTTGGATACATCACTGTCCAATGTCATACGGACTCACCTCTTGTCCTTCCTCATCTGTGCATTTCAATCCCTGGACAATGGCCTGCTTCGGAAAGAATGCGCACCCCTGGTCTCGATCTCGATATGGCAGCATCTGGAGTCTGATATCGCTAGAGAGAAAAGATTCGAGCAAAATCCACAATTCAGAAAAGCATGGCGAGCTTCCGCGAAACGTCATGCGGCCGCAGACGGGGAATTACAAGCAAAGCTCCACTTCGAACGCGCCTGGCTGTTTTCCATGATCACGGACTTCATGAGTCGGCTCCATGAAAGATCGGGTGGTAAAGTATTTCATTCTCATTACGATTCTCGGCTAACATCGGCGCAGACGATGTGGTCTATTGTGAGAGGTTTCTGGAGTTTCTTACAGATCTCGAAAGCCAACTGCCCACACGAAGATATGTCAATACCTTGATACGCGACCTAAATCTCCTCGCGGTGATCCGAATATCTCCTATGTTTAATCATGCCGCTAATGGACTGCTCCGTGACCTCTTCGTCTTGTTTCGTCATTTCGTAAATTTCCCAATCGATGACAACACTGGTGCGCAGCATTCACGCGTGCAATCGCATGAAAAGCACTCGGAAGATCTAGCCAAGCTGCAGAGAACGGCATTAAAGAGTTTCAAGTCGAAGCTTACTATACTTGCCCTCGCCAACTACAGCTCTATAGATCAGCGAAAGGAGCTGGAGACCCATTTGCAACCCCTCACGGAGTCTGAGCTTGCAGATTTATGTACATTACTCGGCTTTAGGACGACATATCCGTCTGTGGCAAAAGTGAAGGGTGATCGTGAACTCCTATTAGAAGTACTACTGTCCTTTCACGAGAGACGAAAGACGTTTCCGGAAACGATAAGTAGCCTCAGTATATTACCTACAGAGACGACACTCTACGAGCCAACGTTGCTTCGGAACGAAACGTACAATGGCTCTCAACCCCTCGCCATACCCAAGCTCAACCTGCAGTATCTGACTGTCGGTGACTTCTTATGGAGAGCTTTCATTCTTTACCGATGCGAGTCCTTCTTCGAGATCAAGACCGACATGGAAGACGTGATCCAACAGTTGCAACCGCGAACGACGGACTCAGGCGTTGGCGCTCACGTTGCGGGATATTCGAAAATGGCTATCCCGATCTCGAAACCAGCGTATGTCGACTGTCCTTCTGCCTAGACTTGAATAAATCTGCTGACCATCTTTGCAGTATCACTGAAGTTGCACCGCCGAGAGTGGGGACTGAAGAACCCAACTACGTTAAAGCCGAGATCATTCTTAATGATAATAGCCTTGCGGATAGCGTCCGGAGGGAGTGGGAGTCACTTCGCCAGGGCGATGTCGTCTACCTACTAGCAGTACATCCAACTGATGATCGCCGCTCAATGACAAATGGCCACGCGCATCTAACCAAATCCGCCCATCCCAGCCTTCGTACTCTGCGCACCGCAGAAATCGTCCAGCTTCTAGATGATCGAGGCCGTTCGTTACGAGAAGTACCTCTCGATGAGACGAACGGTCATGGTGGGAGGCAGCGCCTGAGAAGGATGATTGTCAACCTTGATCCCGCTGAGTACAAACTCGATTGCGATCGTAAAGCCGCTGGAAAACCAGATGCATACGAGTCTATCAACTTTGTTGTACGGAGAAAGGGTCGTGAGAACAACTTCAGTAAGATCTTAAAGACCATCCAAGGATTAGCTCTCTCAGATGTTCCTATGCCCGCTTGGCTCCATGACGTTTTCCTCGGATTTGGAGATCCTGCTAGCGCTACATATGCCCGACTCACAAACCGGTTGAGAGCCGTTGACTTTCGTGACACGTTCCTGAACTGGGAGCATCTGATTCAATCGTTTCCGGGAAAGGCAAGTACCTACCTCACTGCCATAGAATGTTGCAACTGTACGAGCATAGCTAACGGATTGTGAAGAGCGTTAAACCAGCCGGGGAGCAACACAGCAGCCTGGAGCCGCCATATGTCCTCGAAACTCATGCCCCTGCTCCAGTCGAGGAGCCAAGACCTTCGAAAAAGCGTCAGCGAGACGACGAGGAACCCCAGCAGCAAAGCGAGGAGTCAAAGTCTTCGAAGAAGCGTCGGCGAGCTGATGCGGGCCCCCAGGAAGGTGCAGAAGAGCTAAAATCTTCGAATAAGCGTCAGCCGTGCGATGAGGACCCCCAAAAGCCGGGTGAGAGTGTTATCCAGGTCTCCACATACCAACCGCCAAACAGTGGTCCCTACCCGAGCGACGTTCCTAAGCTCAACACAATACCGTTCACTCCAGCGCAGGTGGAGGCGATTGTCTCCGGGACTCAGCCTGGGCTTACAATTATCGTCGGACCCCCCGGTACTGGCAAGACCGATGTGGCAGCTCAAATCGTTAACAACATCTACCACGATTTCCCCGAGCAGCGGACTGTGCTGATAGCCCACAGTAACCAAGCACTGAATCAACTCTTTCAAAAGATCATCAAACTCGATATTGACGAGCGACACCTCCTCCGCCTGGGTCACGGCGAAGAAGACCTTGAAACCGATGCCAATTACGGCAAGTATGGTCGAGTTGAGTCGTTCCTTAACAACAGAGCTCGGTTCCTGGCGGAGGTTGATCGATTGGCGGCGAACTTCGGTGCGCCCGGCGCCCATGGCAACTCATGTGAGACTGCTGGGTACTTCGAGTCTGTCTATGTCCGGCCGGCATGGTCCAAGTTTTGGGATACAGCAGACGCAGCTGAAAGTGCGTCGGAGATCGCCTCTGCATTTCCATTCAACGACTATTTTCGGGACGCACCTCAGCCCATCTTCCCGTTTCAGGCTAGTCGTGAGCAAGTCATTGATATTGCTATAGGCTGTCAACGCCATATCTACAAGATCTTTTCTGAGCTCGAAGACATTAGACCCTTTGAAATACTACGCACTGTCAGAGACAAGACCAATTATCTCATGATCAAGGAAGCTCGTATAATTGCCATGACCTCAACACATGCAGCAATGCGGAGGCAAGAGATCGCTGATCTTGGATTTCACTATGAAAACGTAGTGATGGAAGAAGCTGCTCAGATAACGGAAATCGAGAATTTCATACCCATGGCGCTTCAACAGCCGAAGGAGGGTGAGTTGCCGCTTCAGAGGATTGTACTCTGCGGTGATCATCTCCAGAATTCTCCAATTGTCCAGAATCGTGCTTTTCGGCAGTTTGCCAACCTTGAACAGAGTCTCTTCCTTCGCCTGGTACGTCTTGGTGTTCCGACCATCGAGCTTGACCGTCAGGGCCGGGCTAGATCAAGCATCGCAGAGCTCTACAAATGGCGATATAGATGCCTCGATGATCTACCTAATGTAAAAACTGAGTCCGAATACTTGGCCGTCAACGCAGGCTTTAGGCATGAATATCAATTTATTGACGTGCCGGACTACAAGGGGCAGGGAGAGGTTCAGCCAAGCCCACATTTCATACATAATCTAGGAGAGGCAGAGTACGCGGTCGCCATCTACCAGTACATGCGGCTACTTGGCTACCCTGCAACGAAGATCACGATCTTGACGACCTACGCAGGACAAAGAGCCTTGATCAGAGATGTATTAAGCCATCGATGCGCAAGAAATCGACTTTTTGGAATGCCGAGGCTTGTCACGACGGTGGACAAGTATCAGGGCGAGCAGAACGACTGTAAGTTATGATCAGACCTCCAGTTGTTCCCTCAGCGTTCGATACTAAACGGCGATACTAGACATCATCCTCTCGCTCACCCGCACCACTCGTGTTGGTTACCTGCGCGATATACGCCGACTGACCGTTGCACTCTCCCGAGCTCGACTAGGGCTGTACATATTGGGAAGACGGACGGTTTTCGAGAGTTGCCATGAGCTTAGAGAAGCTTTCAGCCGTCTCCTCTCTGGCCGTCCTGACAAGCTCATGGTGGTGACCGGTGAGATGTACGGTGGAGTTGCTCGCTTGGTCGGTGACAAGGTGGAGTCAACGGAGATGACGGGTGTTGAGCACATGGGGCAGTACGTGTACGAGATGACAAAAGCCAAGATAGAGGCGTCGAGCACGCAAGGACAGGCTCTGGCTGAATCCAGGCCTTTAAACGCTGATATAGCTGATGCTGTAGGTGACAGCGAAGGCGAATACGGGAATGAGGAAGTGGAGGAACAGCAGCCGGAGGCGCTGGATCAATTGGGGTGAACGGTCTGTAAATAATATTTGCTTTGATACCCCCAGCATCTCAATTGCAACCTATTGCTTCTCGTCAACACGTTATTCTCTTATGATGTAGCATTTATCATACCTATTGTATTGAATCTCTAATGGCTCGCCGGCCCCCCATTAAAACGCCAAATCACGACAACGTCATCTCATTTATCGAAGAGTCTTCGCGGACCACTGCAAGGAGTCGAATTAGCCTCGCCGTACGTAGCCAGAAGATCTATATCCTGGATGGCTCATTCAACGGTAAAGGAAGTCCGCAGCTGCCTCACGGGCCAAATTCATGGCCAAAAACCAGGGTAGGGAGCAAAGTCCACATCGAACACCGTTTTGACGAGCTGCCGATTGACCTAGTCACCAATAGGGTGGTAAATCGAGTCAACGTTAATTCGCTGAACCGTCAATCGAAAGGTCGCTGGTCCGCGAATCGTCCTTTACTGTCGACGCGCGTACTATAAAAGGGGCGCAAAAAGGGGCAAAATCGAGAGCTTACAGGTATTCAGACCATGAGAGAGGTAATAATCCCTCGTTGCTGGTGCAGCTGTGCTACAAATTCCCCCATTGTGGCGTCCATTCGATCCAGTCTGCGCATGGCGTTGCGAATGCCAAGGTGGCCTTGGACGTTCTCTGGACGGAGCTGCATGAAATCCAGGAGTATGATGTGCCGCAAGATGTGGCCGCGAAAGTTAAACGCGACCAGCTCCATAGTGTCGATTCTAGTCAAGAGCAGTTGGCAGTAGGCGCGGAGAACGTTGCTGTCCATGATATGCTACAACAGATTTAGTAGTTGCTTGCCAAATCAAGAATTAGGAAGGCTTGCGATTGAAAAGGGAGTCCGGATTGATACTTGAGCTGCACGTTTGATAGAAGAACAGAGATTCAGATGAAAGCTATCAAGCAAAAACAATAGAGATTTCGACTGGGGTTTCCGATGGAGTATGGACTGTTGCGATGTTAAGGGCTTACCTTGTTTTCCCAATATCATCTGGAAACCCTACCCGTTCCATTTTAGGTAAAGCGTGGCCTCGCTTAAGCCATGTCCATCAAAGTGAAAGGTAAGGTCAAGTCGTGAACCAAGATTCACTCTTTCAGCTCATATATCTGTAAGTCAGACGTCAACCATCATGGGTTCAAAGCAAGAAGGGGTGGCCAACACAAAAGCAGAAGATATGGATAGCGACACGCAGCCGCTAATGCGTCCTAGAAACCATATCAGAAAGTCCTCCATATCAGACTCCTTGACTAGGTTCACCTCGTTTCACCGCCGGCGTACTACAACCGACCCGAGCTCATCTAGTTCTATTGTGACCGCTTATCCAACTTCACGCCTGCCGACACCAGCAGGCGTTTCGCGTAGTAACTCGTTCTTCAGGAATTTGAGCGTTTTCAACTCCAAGCCGGCGAATCTGCTGGCAAAGGATAGGCCTTCAGCATCAGTTACAATCAAGCGGATACCCAGACAACCCGGCAGTCAACCTTCAACACCTCCGTCAGATCAAGCACCAGCTTGCCGAGGCAAGGCAGGAACACCTTTTCCAGGCCACAAGAATCGAGAGCATAGTGTACAGATTCCACAACACAGCCTGATGCAGCCAATTCGCCCTGGCGTACCCAGGAGCAGCACTATGGGCAATCTCGATCAGCAGACGAGCTCACCTCGTACCCCCAGCTTCATGCGTCCCACTTCCAGTAGCGCGGCCCGGCGCCAGAGCCAGAGCAGCGCACTTGGCCAAAGAAGCGGATTTGGCCAATCCTTCAGTAGCCGTCAACTTCGCCCAGCACGGCTGTTTCCAGCCGCACAAGCAGTAAGCAAGCTTTACTTTTTGAACCAACTTGAGGAAGAGGCTAAATAGCAGTGAAAGAAGCCCGGCAGCACCCACGACGACGCCTTCCTGCTTTCACCCGCCAAGGAAGTCGACGAAGAGGAGATCGAGTACGCGACGGACGAGGAGATCGAGATTGGAACAGCTACACCGATGACGATCAGCCCCGTCCGCTCGGTGAGCTCCCACAACCCCTACAGCGACAACAATTTCGCGTACGGCTCGCCCCAGAAGCATGACAAGCACAGGCGTGAGTCCGGGAGGCCTTTTGAACACCTCGTTGCGCGTCCTGTCCATTTCAGCCCCAGCAAGGCTCGCCATGACAGCAAGCCATTGCCTGCGCTCACTCCGGATCGTAGCCAAGCCCAGCAGTACGACATTGGTCACAGCCTTGAGATGTCTCAGCTCACAGGGCGCGACTCAGGAGAGTTCCACCGACGCCACTACAGCAAGCGTCTTCTGCGCTCGACCTCGGATTTAATTCTGGGTGAAGAACCCAAGGCGCCCTCGGACTACCCTTTTGGAGCTTATGACAATAATCTGTTTGGAGAGAACTACGAGTCGGCTGCAGATTGGCTCCTCAGAGAGGATGATCAGCCGCAGCCCGCTCAGGCTGCCAAAGGGATTGGACGGGACGAGTGGGATGAAGAAGAAACGGTGATCCACACAGTTGATGGCCAGCTCATCAAAGGATCTTTCGCGAGTCCTAGCAACAGTGAGGCAGCTAGTGAAGCAGACGACTTTGCGGACCGAGGAGACAATGATCATACCACCTCCACCATCACCGCTCTTCCTCGTGAAGACAACCCTCAAGGGGTGAGTTCTGCAGGGGACTCCTCCTCACCCATTCCCTCCCTTTCTCTATTCCTCGATTTTTCTCAACCCCATCACACCTGCAACCACCTCTGACGAGCGCCTCGCTAACTTCGTCTCTTCAAGATCTTGACCTCCCTCCCCACATCCACCTGGCTCGGCCGCGTAACCTCCCTCTCCGACCGCTTCCGCACCGAAGCCCTCGCCGAATCCATGAACGCCCTGCCCCCACTCTCCATCCTTGACATCAGTTCCCCAACCCACATCTCACACCCCATGGTCAGTGTCCTCCTTCGCGCGGTACCCCCATCCTGTCCCTTAAAGAAAAGCTGACCCAAAACTCTAAACAGCACGACGACAACCGCCGGTACCACCGCGTCTTCATGCACCTACAATCTCTCTGCGAAACCGACGAAGCGAGAGAGAGCCTGCGCCAATTCCAGCACCTATGGGAGGCGAAGCGCGCGAAAGAGTACGGTAGCTATGGAGGCGGGTACGGAGGCGATGTCTTCGGAAACATCAACATGAAGGGGGGCAATGCTGCTGGAGCTGCGGCTGGGACTGGAGGTGCAATGGGCGGGAATGGGAAGGTGAAGGAGAAGAGGGGCGTCTTTGAGAAGTTGGGGTTGCGTCGGAAGAGCGGATTGGGAGGCAAGAGCGATGGGTGAGGGTATGGGTGGTGGCAGCTGAGCTAATGGTGAGGGAGGGGGATGGTATATTTGTCGTAGGGATGGGCAATTGATTGATATGTGAGCCTGGGCGGAGGCACTGGGTAATTTTCCGATGGCATTATGATCCTGCCGTTCGTAGCAATGAGATACATTGACTTACATTGAGGCGGCTCCTGGCTCTTCATCCGACTTCCGGTTCGATGGTATGTTGCGAAGTGATCTCTACAACGCGCACTTATTTTGCAAGAGTCCAGATCAGTGCTCAAACTTGAGTGACATGTTGGCAAGGAAATCCCTTTTGGGGGTCGATAAGGCAAGCAGTCGACCAAGGGACGAGGGTCCCATGCAACGAGTAAGAAAAAGCACAAAGCCCGCAAGCCTTGCTTATCATAAAGAAGACATCTACTCCAAACCAATGCACAGGTATCCGGAACGCAATCATGTCCCCTTCTCAGCCGCCCTCTCCTTCTCAGCCGCCTTCCTCGCCAGAACATAAATCTTGAGCTGGTCCGCCTTCGTCGCGAAGAACAGCCACCTGGCATCGTTCTTCCACACCAACACCCCAGTCTCATCCGCATACCTGCACGCGTCCTCATACTCGGCCTTGTTTCTGAATTCCTTGAAAAGATACCCGATCGTCGTCTTCATTCTCTCGCCTTCGATCTGCCAGAGGCGGATCTGGTCGACGACGGTGGGTGGCAGGACGGGGTTGTCTTTGCGCATTTCCGGGTGGGCGTGCGCGTTGAGGAAGGTGATGATCTGCTCGGCTGTGATGCCCATGCCTACGGCACGGCGGATGGATTCACGGGTGATTTTTCCAGCGACCATATTAGGGTAGCGGGTTGAGAGACGGGTGAAGAGCTGCAGGATGGCAATCTGAAGTGGCGAGGACGTATACGCGTAGATACGATAGTTAGTTTCGATGACGACGAAGCCATTGGTGCTATTATCAGCGGTTGCGGAGAAGGATGGGGAGACAGTGGAGCGAAGAGCACCTGCGTCGGATGTGAGGGTCGTTGCGAGGCGGGTGGGATAGAATAAAGAGGATGATGATAATTCGTAGACGAGGCCGTAGTCGCCTAGGTCGTGCAGCATCTGGGTTTGGGTGGGAGTGAGAGTGGCCTTACTGTAGGATTGGCCGAGTTCGAGACTGCCGAGCATGAAGAAGAAGGAGAGCACGTCGACGATTTCCATCTGGAGCTGCTCCGCGAATGCCCGATATAGCATGAGTATGGCCCACACTTGGGTGTTGACGTCTTCCAGTAGGAATGCGAAACCCTTCTGTGTAATCTCGTCATGCCCACCTCTTTTCGCGATGAACTTACCACCTCTCAGCAGAGCTGTTACTCCTTCGCTCAGCTGGACTTTTCTGTTTGATAGGTTGACGCCAGTGCTGCCAACCATGTAGCTGAGTACTCCTTCCCACTGCGTTCGAGCAAATTCATCCAGTGTCTGAATGGTAACCTTTTCCTCATTTAGATCGACACATGGGACACCGAATGATCTGTGAGTGCCGCCTCCTGTCAAGGCCAGGCGTAAAGAGGTTGCGAAGGTATTCGTAAGCTTGTAAGCCCTTGGTTTGCCTGGATTTGCAACGACGGTGACGACATGGTATTGTTCCAGAGCGGATATTGCAATGTCTCGCTCCCTTCTCAAGCGTTAGACCTTATCTGCCGATCTATCTTGTTGTATGTCCAGCCATACCGTCGATGCTCCGGTTGTACCCAAGCTTCTAGATCCGTCACCGGTAACGGATGGCTGATGTACAGTAACGCCATAACGAAATTCTTTGCTAAAGCCGTCAATCAGCTCCATCACAGAGCTTTTATTCAATGGTTGCGCACCCAGGTGAGGCAGCATGCGCCTGAAGACCGCAAGGGCAGTAGAAGGTTGCTTGTAGAGACGATGCCATGTTGTACCAGGGAGTCCTTCAAGATCCTCGAATGCCCGTAGGAAGGAAGACATCTTGATCGACAAATGTCTTCCTGTAAAGCCAGTGTTATCTATCGATCATGATGGGATGGATTGACTCCAATATCTCGATGAGGATCGCAGTCATCGCCTTTCAGTATCCGGCGCTTAGCGGCTGAGCGGGCCGTCTGTAACCAGCGGCAAAGCACATGCAGGCCATGCGATGTTTTATTATCAAGTCAGTGCCATAGTTATCATCACGTTTGCTCCTTATTTGACTGCTTTCCGTTGCTCAAATAGGAGCTCTGAGGTGATCGGCGCCCTTCTGAGATTTGTTCTTCAATGGCAGCATCGCAGGGCCGATCTGAGCGCGTTTACCATCAAGATTATATCGCTCGAATTCGTTACGAGAATGGGCTACCACCGCCCCCGGGAGCTCCGAAGCTGCTCGATATTCCAATGGAAGGGTTGAGCTATTACACGTCCGCCGCTTTTGCTTCCCGGATGGCAAGACAACAGCCTCTCAATATCGAAGCCGATGCTGAGCTTGGCATGCCTATAGATTTAGTGGGCATGCCTGGTATATTCGATGGAGACGAGAGCTGTAAGTCGACTCGCAATTCGACATGCTTGTAATGGAGCTGGGTTGACACAGAGTCTACCAGCTATTCAAGCACCTTTGTCAATACCACCCGTTCATCCCAAAGATAAACCACTTCTCCGCCCACTCTCAGATTTGGGGAAGCCCAAATACGCTACCGGCGGCCACAGCTTCTTGCGACGGACAGAATACATCTCTACTGGATCATCTCGTACGACCGACAATTCAACTCCAAAAAGTGTCATTAAGCAGGCTCAAAAAGTGCGGCGCCAGGTGGACACCGCAAAAGATGACCCTGTCACTATTCTGCGAGCAGCAGTGAAAGGCTTTGATATCGCATATCCTCAAGATGCGTACACTGGTCCTGATGCACAAGACAACAAGATACGAGGTTCGGATCCTACACCCGCCGAGGTAGAGGCCTGGAGAAACCCGAAACATCCCACACACCCGGAGCTCATATTACTGGATGCTTATCCATTCAAGCCTGACCTTAACGCTTTCACTGATAATGGATCTTTTCAACTTATTAAATTCACCGCCAACCCCACACCTGTAACAGAGTCCTATGATACACGTCTAGACGTAGGATTTCTAGTCATCAAAACAACCTCTGCAGAAGCCGAAGCAGCCGTAACCGAGGAATTCAACGCTAGATTGAGCGCCCATCAAGACGACCCATCGCGAAACCCTGCACCAGGTCCGATGAACCCATATGAGCTCTTCCTCCCGAACGACGAAAATACAGTCATCGGTATCAAGAGAAAGTTCGATGTTGATGATCCTGACAAGAACGAGTCTGAGCTTTATGGCCAAGGCCAGGCTGATGGCGGCTCCTTCCGATATGATCACATCCGTGCGTACGACACTGCTCGCTCAACCATGAATCTGGATCATCCCTACAAAGACGTTGCCTTAGCTCTGCATGATCCCCAGCTAAAAGTTGATTTCGCATCGGCCTCCAGCCGATTAGAGAAGGCCGCATATTACTATCCCATCCAGGCTAAGCAGCAAATCAGACCCCGTCGCAATCAAACCATGGCTAAACTTGGTTTGACGAGTCAAACGGGCATCGCCGAAGAAAGCGAAATCGATGCACTCGCAGTAAAGATCGGAGACCCCAGTAATGCAGAGGCCGAGGCCAGAGAGCAGTACCGTGTTGAGTTGGAAACCTCTAAAGAGGATGAACAACAAGAGGCTCAAGAATAGGTTGTGAATGGGATGCTTATGTGTACTCGAAGAACTATGCTGTGTACCGTTGACGCAATTAGGTTTCTCGACCTTTGTTGCCCTGGTGCTGGGCGGTAGCAGGTGGCGTCCCTAATGTGCTTGTATTTATGATACCCAATGCAGCATTTTCCTTTGTAGGTTGGGATGATGACTACGGAGGTTCAGACGTACGCGGATTCCTCAGTAGTTGCAGCATTGCAGAGGCATGCTGATCCATTGGCTCATACAAGTCATCTGACGAGCGTGGATGTTCTACAGGGTGTGGATTTTCCGACGAGAGCGTATTCTCCTGCGCATGTGGAATATTTGGAGGGCGCGATGTCTCTGGCGGAGGAGGGTTCCCTGGCGGGCGTAGGTTTCCTGAAGGAGGTGGATTCTCGGAGGGGCGTGGCCCACAACCGGGCGAAATATATTGCAGTGCCGGATCTACAGATCGGACCTCCAACAGCATACTGGGTCGCGGTCCTGGTCCTCGCAGTAGCTTGCCTGGTCCCTCCTCTCCTAGTGATGGTGCCTTCTGATGGTACCGTACGATACCATATTTCTTGAGCGTCCGACTGATTGTAGATTGGTGGACCTTGACCTCGAATGCGTCGGTTAGGAATTGGGCCATCTCTTCGTGGTACGCATTAGGCTTGCGATGGAGAAAGCGAAGTAGAGCCTATCAAGGTCTCATTAGCCCAGCAGATCCAACAATGATCTGAATAGCGCCATCTTGTAAACTACCTTTTCGTGTTCTGGCTGTAATTTCTTCGGTCTCCCTGGAGGTTCTTTGTGGACGATCACACTGCCAGTGGTCACAAAATTCCTACGCAACTTTCGAAGATGGATTCGATCGAGGTTCGTGGCATCCTCTAGCATTTTGTTGGTGTAGCCTAGCTTCAAGTAGGAGTTGATTTCCTGTGCAAGCGCATCGCTCAACGGTTGCATCGTGCTGTGCTTCACACGAGGCGCTGTGAGCGGAGTCCCAGCAGGGCTTTGCGCTCCATCGGGGCCTTGAGAGGCCATCTGAAGCTGTTGAGAAGGTTCCATGAGCTGTACAAAGTCTCGGTCACTTTCACATCATCTGGACGACGAAAGTACTTTATCTTCTGGGACTTGTCGGAAGATGCCGATGCCAAGGAAATGGTCCGTGCACTCGTTTATTCCGCGCCTTCAACCTTTTAGAGGGCAATAGATTGCAGAATCACTAATTGCTAAGCTCCAAAGCCCAACCATAAAGTAACCGCAGCGTTTATCAAGGTAAGCTATTGCTTCCCAACCACTTCGTCATCGACTTGCGAATTGAAGATGGATCAAACAGCCTCTTCCCGACGCGAGGATATAGCCTGTCCAACCGTCCCCATACTGTGGAGGACATCGACAGGGCAGTGTTGGTCCTACGGGGTAGCTCTGATAGCTTTGTCAATCACTCCGTTAGTGGGAGACGGCTTGGACGACGATGGCTGAGAATGATCAGCTCATGTCTGAAGATGGACCGAGTGTTGACTATTCGCATGAGGATGCCGTACCCAATTCCCCAGCAGGCCAAGCGTCTAATGGGGCATTGGTCCCATGGCCGATTCCGACCAAAGGTCTTGCGGATCTGCGCCATCCACCTCCTTATCTAACGGAGATGAGGCGGCGGCTCTTCGAGGTCAAAGAGAGGATAGAGCTTCGCATGGAGGAATTCGAGCGCTACTGGCCTTACGTTGATAATGTATGGGTTCGTCAGCACAGGGCGAATTCGGACAAGAAAGGAAAACAGGTCTCCGACTACTATGCATGTCGTCTGCATCGACCTACTTATACACCGAGCAAGGCGCCCAGGCCTGAAGGCAAGCCGACACGGACCAAGAAGATTCGCGAGGGCGGTACTTGCCAGATGAGACTGAAAGTCGTTCGTTTCGAAGGGGGATATACTGGCCTGTCTATCGTACAGATTGGTGATCAAACAGAACACACACACGATCTTGATCATATTGATAAGATTAAGAGGGCAAGTGTCCTGATGGACATTGCTCGCTCGGAGGTCATGAAGGGGTACATGCCCGCTTCAGTTTTCACGGTCCTGAACCAAGATCCCGAAAAACTTGCCGTGGCTGGAGGGCGCCATCTCAACCGCAACGACGTTCGAAATGCATCTCAAGTATGGAGACAACAGCATCGTGGGGAGCTACTGGTGCACCCAGGTTACAAATACGACCACGGTAACGGCATCGTCAGACAAGATGATGTTGACCCACTCTTAATCAATGCTCACGCTCAGATAGCTGAAGATACATTGGCTACTAATCCGCCACTACCACCCAATACCCTGCGCTTTCCGCATGAATACCATGCAGCCTTAGAACCGTACCTCCCACCCTTGGACCTTGAGGCTGATCCGGGAGGGCAGAAACTCCCCCATGTAACATTGACCTACGCCACATCCATGGATTCCTCCTTGACGCTAGCCCCGGGCCTGCAAACCGTCTTGTCTGGGCCGGAATCTAAAGCCATGACACATTACCTCCGCTCCAGACATGATGCTATCCTGATCGGAGTAGGCACTGCGACGGCCGATGACCCTGCCCTGAACTGCCGTCTAGAAGGTGCAGGTGGGTTCGGCGGTTTAGGCTGGGTGGGCCAGCCACGGCCAGTCATCATCGACCCAGGAGCCAGATGGCTTATCACGCCCGAATCTAGAATCCTTAAGACCGTGCAGGATGGACAAGGTAAGGGACCTTGGGTGATCATCGCGCCTGGCTTCGCAATGGATCCGTTGCGGTTAGATATGCTCAAACTCTATGGTGGCAAGTATCTCGGCCTCAAAGAATTCGACAAGAGGTGGAGGCTCAAGTGGGAGGCAATTCTGAAAGCCCTGGCAGTTGAGGGTATCCGGAGTGTCATGATTGAGGGTGGTGGTAAGGTCATCAATGATCTTCTCCACGCTGATCATGGCTATCTCATAGACTCGGTCATTGTGACTGTTGCACCAACCTATCTTGGAAGAGGAGGGGTACTCGTTAGTCCCGCGCCTAAGACCGATGCTACTGGAAGACCGCAGCCGGTGTTGAGGTTCAAAGACGTCAGATGGCAACCATTGGGGGAGGATGTGGTAATGTGCGGTCGAGTTCAGAGAGAAGAAAAGCAGGACAACGGAGAGCAAGTGGGCCGACCCGATGCTGTTAGCATTTGAAGATAACATAACCCAACGAAATGGGTGGCATCATCTTGCTGGATGGTAGAAAAGGATCGAGGCCATAGAGGGAAATCACATTGGATATAATGAGGTAGACCACGACAGTAAAGCATAGACAACAAAAATCCAACGATCGACAGCTACGAATTACAATATAATGGACTGTTAGTCATGAGATAGAAAATTCTTGGGCGTCTTATCAAAAAAATTAGCCATCCCAGCATTCATCCTAGCATTCGAGTTGGACATCCATTACCATGATGGGCTATAAGTAAATATTGAACCGCAAGAGCAGCGAAGTGAGTTATCTTAATTCGAGATCTGGGCTCTGGGTCGGTCAGGTTTGGGAGAGGGTTGTGGTGTTCTATCCACACACAGCTTTACTTCGCCCACGGCATGAAAATCGCTGTTCCCACACCCTACCCTACATGCCCATGGTAAACAACCTCTGACAAAAGCACGATCAGCCCAACACCAGCCATTGGACGCCTCCACAGCCATGGCGAACCCGTCAACCGACAGCGATCAAATTTTTGCGCCTACTAGGCAACTGGACACTCCTTACCCCGTAAAACCTCCCTCTCCCATCGCAGGTCTATGCTAACCCTCCTCACCAGCTAATTGACAATGATCCGTAAGTCGCCCAAGAGCCTGCATGACACCTCAGATACCTGACGCTGCAACAGCCATTTCAAGCGCGTCTGCAGATATGCTCGCCCCTCAGACTACTACACCAGCGTCATCTGCGCCGCGGGCGGCCCCTCCTTAATGCTCCTCTGGGAACGGGTCGCACCTTCACACGTTGGCAAAGGGGGCTTCGCTTCGATAATGCGAGTCTCGGGGCTAGTTGGCTTTGTTGGTGGTTTAGGATGGTTTTACAGTCGCTCGATACGTACGATACCTCCCTGCCCCCAGCGAGGCAAGTGTGGATATCGGATGATGGGAGCTAATATTGGAATTTGGGATGGGTATAGAACGGTTTTATGGGTTTACGGAAAACAAGCGAGAGGTCGATATGGATATGCGGGAGATGGTGGATAAGGTGAAGAAAGGGGAGCCGCTGTATGGCCATTCGACGTTGACCCCGCATATGCAGGGGGTGGCGGCGAGGAATTCGAGGTATTCGGGGCTGTTTATACATGTGGTGCCGTGGGCGAATTTTGTTAATCATAATCAGGTGAGTCTGAGGAGTTTGGTTTTTGGTGGAAGTGGCTAATGCTGTGAATCGCTAGCACGGTGTGGATACTGCGAAATATTACCAGCAAGCGGAGAGGGAGCTGGCTGCAGAGGATGCTCAGAAAGCATGAGGTTGACAGTACAGGCAGATAGGATTCTCGGCGTTCAAGTCACCTAGGCGTTCCAGTTGTGGTAGGAGATTTGATCTCGCTTTTCCCAGCATCATGTTCTCATCTATCGAAACTTCCATCCTGTCCGCGCAATTTGCCGGGCTGACAGTCAAACTCAAGCGCCAATCGCCTCCCGGGTTCTCATACCAGCAGTTCCACTCTCACCTGATCGACTGAGACTTTTTCGTCATTCGCTTGGTAAAGTCTCTGTCCGTTTCAAGATATCCTTCTCCCATTAGGGGGTGCGGGTCTGTTCAAGGACTTGTGTGGTCTCGCGGTATCTGCGTGTCAACTGCAGAGGGTGCAATTGCGGATTTTAGCTCACGATTCTTCTTTGTTCTGGGTTCCGGCGCTGTATTCTATCAGCTAATTACATTCGACACTGGGCCGTCGATATCCACCTTTCTCGTTCTCCTGCACATAGAAGCGTCGCAATAACATAATCGCTTCCTCGCGATATATGCCACCATACGCAGGATACGGCGGATCAACGTTCGGGCTAACCTATTCGTCACCGAAGCCCGAGGCATGAACATCCGCAAACATACTCTGAGTGAATGGACAGAACACCACCAGTACCACCAAATCGATCATTCGCGCAGCCATAGTACACAGCCCTGATCTTGAATTGCCGCAATGCAGATGCACACATAATGCATGGCTCTACAGTGACATACAGGTCGGTCTCTTCGAAGACTGAAGGAGAAAAGTCCTTCAATATGCTATCGATGGCTTGGAACTCGGCATGCCTGGTACCCTTCCCAACTGATGAGCCTTTGAAGCTTGCTCTAGAATGGCAATAGCGATTCCACAAACATTCAGTGACTTATTGGTACCGTTCATACCCCGCCCAATGATTTTGTCGTCGTGCACGAATACGCATCCTACGGGGGTTTCGTCGTTTGAGAGTGCATCCTCTGCCTGAGAGAGATTCAGCAGCGGTAAGGAGAAAGCTAAATGTGATGCCGTACAACACCTAAGGCTTCGCGCATGAAGTGCCTGTGTTTATCGATCCCATCGATGTCCCTTTCCATGGTTTCGCTTCGCTTTCGATGCCTTGTCGTCTCGACTCGTGATGTTAAGATTTCCCGAACAAGGTAATATTACATGCATTTATAACCTCGATCTTTAGCTGTAATTCAATAATACACAACACTCTTGACGGACAACATCGCGATCGGACGCGTTGCGGGCTTCCCTTTTAAATGATCTTAGGGTATCAAAAATGATGGCCAGCGACCACGTTCAGTGCCCGAGGTTGAGCTACAATGGCCCCTTCTGCCGTAGCAGATGGCTCACATCCAGGCATCACGAACGGACAGCTGCAGCAGACGGGGGAACCTCCAGTGTCTACATTGGCAGCCCAGCTCGTGGACAACCTCACCCGAGGTACCCAGCAGTCAAAACATCAGGACAGAGAAGACTTCGAACAATTGCTTCGAATTTTCGAGACTGACGGCCAGGAAGAACGATATGTAGATGACCCAGAAGCGAGAGAAGAGAGCATCAAGCTCATCGATGTGGTTGTCAAAGCAGGTCTGGACATTCTGTTCGGAGAGAATCCCTTTGAGAATCGAAGCTTTCTTCTCCGGCAAGCGTTGAGGAGTCTCGCTGTCATAGAGTTGACCATTCGACGAAACTTTGAACTTCTCCACACAGCTACTGGCCAAGATGAAGCTGATAGAAAGTTCCACGGTCCATTATATCTTTGGCTTCTGCCTAAGCTTTTGGCTATCGTTCTCTATGAGACAGACGAGAAGTTTTGCTTTGCAGTTTTACGAACAATATCGCTACTCCTCCCAGAAAGGAAGATGCGCTCAAAGCTTCCAACGCTCCACCCAATCAAGCTTTTAATGCAAGGATTAATTCGAGGTATTCCTTCCCACTAGCCCCATGGTTGCAATTAGCACAATGTTCTCCGGGGCTAACACCTTACCATGAAGACTGCATCTCCCTCGTAGAGGCTGCTAGTACCGCGCATTTCAACCGCTTTCGCCCGACTATAATACCTTCTCTCAAGACCGTAGGTGAAGCTTGTCCCGATCATTCGCAGTATTTGGCTGCTGAAACGTCTTCTCCGCTTGTGATCGAGAGAGGTGATCAGGCTCTGATGGCCGCAGTCTGCTCTTTGTCTGCATTACTGAGTACCTTCCATACGAAAGGGATCACAGCAAAATCTCGAGCATCATCTGATGCTGCATGGCTGCTAAGGTATTTACTACAATTCTGGGATACGGTGTGTCCTCACCTCCAGCAACTTGGATCAATGCAATTAGCTCGACCATTCCTAGTCATTTATCTAGATACACTTCGACGGTATCTCTCTTTCGTTACCAAGATTGGTCTAGAGTCTGTTATTGCTCCTAAAGTACTGCTACTCTTAGCTCGAGTTACAGAGACTCTTTCATTTCCTCTTGGGCCACTGCTTCTACGACTTTCTCTCCAAAATCATCTTTGCTCGGTCCTTCTTGAGGTAGCCATACAGTGTAGAGGGTCGCGCAGCTTTGGTCGTGTCTCCTCTGAATGCCTTTTACCGGCGTTAGGAAATGTCGAACAGCTTCCAAACGCATCAATGGATTTACTGGTAAGTCAGCCCTGTTCATTCGTCCGTGTAGTGCTCATGTCGCCACAGTCCGCCAGGAAACTCGTTATTGAATCTAGCACAATCTGGCGAACAGGAACCGCTCATGAATTGCCTAGAGGTCTTGCGATACCTTTCCAAGATAAAGATTTGCAGGAGATGTACATGACACATTTCAGCGTTCCTGGGACAGCAAAAGTCAACCTCGGAGATGAGAGAGCTCCAAAGAGAGCACGGCTGTCGGACCAAAAGATGGCGGATCAGCGCCCTCGTACGCTACAGTGGCTCAAGGGAGAATTGTGTCGATTGTTTTCCCTGCAAAAACCACATTCGTTCACTGAACTCCATCATGTCGCAGCGTAGGTGCTTTCTTACAGCCATAAATCATACGCTGACAAGTCTTAGCGAGTCTTACCCCCAGTTGTCAGAAAGCGCTCAGTGCTCGGTGTTTCTGACAGTCAGTCAATTAGCCTGTACTAGCGAGGCAACTGTGACCGATAAGTTGGGTGACGTAGCTGAAAATCCTGCATCCTCTAGGGGTAATGCAAGATGTTCAATTTGCGATGGCTGGCACGCCACGGCTTCACAAAGTACCATCACTGAGTGCGTGGTAGCAACCCAGCTGTTGTTGATATACGAGAGCCTCCTACAGTTACCGCAAATGCAGAAGCGAAAGCGCCCGACTGTACTCGCAATGATTGCACTGAAGCGTCTCCTCACCCATACTAAGGATTCTAAGTGTCTGGACCTTAGCAACTCCATCCATGGTCAGTGGTGCATCAAGGCATTACAAAACCCGGCCAGGGACATCAGAATAGCTGCTGGGTATGTAGCTCTACGCAATGCATTCAAAAAGGTGTTCTGACATTTTGCAAAGTCGCATTCTACCTGTTTTTCTGCGGACCAATCTCCATCGAAGCATCCTGCAAGATAATCGCAGGAGAGCCCTCGAGTGTTTGCGAAACATTTCAGCGAATGGTGGAGCTTTGCTCCAGGAGACCTCGATCCTTGCTTGGGGTGAAGTAGCACGGTATGACAGATATCGTGGTTGGGCAACAGCAGTCTGATCGAGATACGTAGGATGACCGAAGGTGATGAACGAAATATTGTTTTACTTCGACTTGTGGAGTATCTGGGCCACACGAACCAGATAATCTGTGGTCTGGCCTACGATGAGGTATACTGAAGCCAATGATTGTTGTAGCAAGCTGACCCAAGAAAGCTACGGAGACTCGCCAACCACCTATGCTTGACCCCAATGCAACTGTTCGCTCCCTATTGGCGTACAATTGCACCGGCTGTGGTGAATGACCTCTTAAGGCGACCTCAGGTTGTGCAACAATTGGCAGATATCCTTGCGGTTACAGTCGCGGAATTTTTGGTATTCACCCAGACATACACAACTCCGTTCCTTGTCTTGACGAAAAAGCGAGAAGTACTGCAGAGGATTGCGGATTCTTCCAATCGCTCACCCAAACAACTCTGCATGGATCATTCCAATTTGGCGGCTATCCTTGCCTGCATCTTGATGCAAGATTCGGAGGACATCGAAGGCATGATCATGGCCTTGTTTTCCAACATATCGCCTGAGTTTGCCAAGATTCATTACACGGACCTGCTGAAAGCTGAACAGCCTTTGACAGCAGCCGAGCTTTTGAAAGCCGCCACAGATGAAGACGATTCGGGCAAGCAAAAGGTGAGACTGGTTGCGATCTGGGATTCTGATTTGACTGACCTTCCCTTGCAGGCTCATCAAGCCCTTCGATTCCTCGCCAGCGTGACCCACGCTAGACAGGGTTCTTCTCGAGGTACAGCTCGGAAGACCGATGTAGTAGGTCCGTTTTTCGAGGATCATGTTCTAGGCATCATGGCCAATCTTTCGGATGTCATAAATGACGGAAGAGACTCGCAGTCGATATCGGAGAAGCTGCGATGTCTAGGCGCCGTAAGAGAGATGCTTAAGCTTGCAAAAAATTACATCAGCAATGGTTTACCACAGGTACTGGCCCAAGCCATCCTTGGTCTATTGATGCTTATCTCGGAGGTAGATTTCTGCATGTCTGCAATCTGCCATTGAAAACCAGGATCTGTGCAATCAAGCTTTCGCCGCATGGGCGGTTATGATTGGGATACTGGGTGAGGATGAAGTTGGACCACTCGTTGACCCTACTTTTGCAATAATCGCCCATCATTGGAACTCTTTTGATGAACATACCCAAGCGCAAGCACACGATATGATCAGTGTATTGTTCAAAGCCTACCCCGGAATGATTCGCGATACCGCAAGTACTATACCATCACTTGCGAACATCCCATTGATGACGAAGTTCGAGGATGAAGTCAGCAAGGTCAAAGCTCAAATGGATGTTAAACCACACTTCCAGGCGTTCATACAACGATGCAGCAATGAGAACACTATCGTGGTCACCAGGGCTCTAATTGAACTTGAGCTCTACTTGAAGGAGCACCAGAATTTCATTCACGAGGCAGCTGTTCGGGAACAACCGGACGCAGTTGTTTCGCAGCTTGTTCGCTCAGTACTTGATACATCAATCCATTTCAAGGATTCCAGTACAGTCATCCCCGTCCTCGCCGCACAATGTTTGGGTCTCATCGGATGTTTAGATCCGACGCGAATCGAGGCGACGTTGGAGCAACGGGAGATGCTTGTACTTTCAAATTTCACAAAAGCAGAGGAGACCAAGGAGTTCATCGTCTTCTTCCTACGCGAAATACTTGTGAAGGTGTTCCTATCGACTACTAACCCGCGAGCTCAAGGGTTTCTAGCCTATGCTATGCAGGAACTACTGATGTTCGCAGAGTTCGACAAATCTGTGACCGTTCGGTCTCGCGACTCGCACTACAGTGCCAATTACCATAGGTGGATGGAGCTTCCTGAGTCCGTCAGGAATACGCTGACACCGTTCCTTACTTCGAAATACTGTATCACCCCAGCCGTCCAGCAGCCAACCTGTTCGTTCCCGCTGTACAGGTCGACCATGACACACGCACAATGGCTTCGTGCTCTGGCCTACGATCTTCTAAGGAACTGTGCAGGAGAAAATGCCCGGGTCTTGTTTCCGGTTCTCAGCAGAATTGTTCGCTTTCAAGATATCTCTATTCCAACATTCCTTCTACCGTTTGCCGCGCTCAATGTTATTGTAGGCGGTACCGCTCAGCAAGTCTCCGCTATCGAAACAGAACTGCAACATGTCCTCAGTCATCCCTTGCCTGAGAATGATGTCGCTGCTAGAGACAACCTCATCTTGTGTAGTCAGGTACGGGCCACTGTCATTGGCGACCTTTACGTGCTGACCTAACATAGAATGTGTTTCAAATACTCGATTATCTGTCACGGTGGATGCAAGAAAAGAAAAAGGACACCAATGCCAAAAGCGCAACCTCGCGAGGTCCCCGTTCCACATTGGAGGCCGACATTGAGATGGCCGTCGCACAGATTGAGAGCGTCGACAGGGTTCTCAATTTGATGATACCTGCCGAGGTTATCTCCCGCCGTGCCGTAGAGTGCAAATCGTATGCGCGGGCATTGTTCCATTGGGAAGATTACATTCGACAGCAAAAGGAGACGGCTAATGCCAAACGGGAAAAACCCGATTTTGGGCCTCTCTACGAGAGGCTTCAGGACATTTATAATCAGATAGATGAACCTGATGGCATAGAGGGCATCTCGGCTAATCTGCAAGTGCTGAACATCGATCAGCAAGTTCTCGAGCATCGGAAAGCCGGCCGTTGGACGGCGGCCCAGAGCTGGTATGAGATGTTGTTGAGTGAGAGACCAAACGATGTCAGTGTGCAATACAACCTGCTTATCAGTCTCAAGGAGTCAGGACAGCACGGTGAGTCGTGTGGGCTTATTCTGATATGATGCCGGCATTTGCTGACCCTTGAAGATGTGCTACTAAACCAGGTTGATGCCTTTGAGCGGTCTCAAGCCAGCTCTAGCATGGCTTTGCCTTTTGCTGCCGAGGCAGCTTGGGCGACCGGAAATTGGGAGCACTTAAAAGACCATCTCGAGAAATATCAGGACGCCGCGCCTGGAGACTTCAACGTCGGCGTCGGAAGAGCACTGTTAGCACTCGAGGATGGAGACGGCGAGCGTTTTCGTAACGCGTTACATATCCTTCGCCAGGATACTGCGAAGAATCTCACAAAGTCCAATACCATATGTCTGCAAACATGCCATGACGCAATGCTTAAGTTACACGCAACAACCGAGATCGAGCTGTTGAGTGGATTGGCGCCTGGAATCGTGCCGGAGAAGGCGATAATGATGTCGACCCTGAATCAACGCTTAGGCGCGATGGGTGCGTTCCTTTCCGACAAACAATATCTGCTAGGCATTAGGAGAGCAGCTATGCAGCTCTCAAAGTAAGCCCTTAGCATCGTTACTTTGTAAGCTAAGCTAATTGTAGTAGACGCAAGGATATCACGTACATGGACATCTCATCTGCATGGTTGACTAGCGCCAAATTGGCACGTAAAGCCAGTCGCACTCATCAAGCTTTCAATGCTGTGTTGCATGCTTCCCACCTTGACGATGAATCTGTCACTCTAGAACATTCTCGTCTGCTCTGGCGAGAAGGGCAGCACCGCAAAGCCATCCGAAGCTTAGAAGGGGCCATCGCAGCAAATGTATTCAGATCTCATAACTTCGTCCAGCCAGAGGATTCTATGGTTCCTACGGACACGAATAAAGCGTCGCAGCAGAATCTGCTCACCGCAAGAGCTCATTTGTTACTCGCTAAATGGATCGACCATGCCGGCCAGACGCAATCGGATGCGATCATACAGCAATATCGGGCGGCAGTGGCTTGCTACTCTAAATGGGAAAAGGGTCACTACTACCTTGGCAAGCATTACAACAAGCTGCTAGAGTCGGAAAAATCCAAACCTCCAGCGAAGCAGGCTCAAACCTTCATTACTGGCGAGACTGCCAAGCTAGTTATTGAAAATTATCTCAGAGCGATGTCCATGGGTGCCAAGTATATGCACCAGACTCTACCTCGAATTTTAACGCTGTGGCTCGAGCTTGGTTCTGAAGCCGAACAACCCCTGGACCCAGTCTACGGGAACGACGAGAGTTTCCGGAGTCATATCACCGCTCAACGACGCAAGATGTTGACAGCCATCCACACTCAGCTCAAGAAGTACATTGACAGGTTGCCAGCGTTCGTGTTCTATACAGCGCTTTCACAGATCGTTGCTCGGATATGTCATCCACATCAGACCGTCTATTCACATCTTGTCGACATCGTGGTCAAAGTCGTCAGCCAACACCCCCAGCAAGCATTATGGACTTTGCTCGCCGTGGTGAAGTCGTCCTCTCGAGATCGAGCAGCAAGAGGCCATACGTGCATGAGCAAGCTCATGGAACACGCGAAGAAGGCGAGAAGCGACTCCCTTGACCTCCGAGCACTGATAGCCCAGAGCCAGAAGCTGTCAGATCAATTATTGAAGGTGTGCGAAGGAGAGCTCAAGGGAAAGTCGAGCAATGTCAGCATCACCAAGGACCTCGGTTTCCACCATAAGAGCGCGCCGTGCAAGATAGTCATACCGCTCGAATCCACTTTAACAGCTAGCCTGCCGACTGTGACCGACAATGTCAGGATGAAAGCACACAAAGCCTTCTCCAAAGAAATTATCACGATTTCCAGTTTCCTCGACGACGTTCTAGTCCTGAATTCTCTTCAAAAACCTCGCCGGATCAGCATCCGCGGGTCTGATGGGCACGTCTACGCCTTGCTCTGCAAACCCAAAGACGACCTGCGCAAAGACCAGCGGCTTATGGAATTCAACGCCATGATCAACCGCTCCCTGAAGAAAGACGCCGAATCCAGCAAGCGGCGCCTCTACATCAAAACCTACGCCGTCACCCCCCTAAACGAAGAGTGCGGCCTCATCGAATGGATCGACAACCTCAAAACCCTCCGCGACATCCTCCTCAACCTCTACAAGCAGAAAAACATCCCCATCAACTACAACGAGCTCCGCACCCTCCTCAACGAAGCTTCCTCCTCCCCCTCCAAAACCCCCGTCTTCACCAACCGCATCCTCTCCAAATTCCCCCCCGCCTTCCACGAATGGTTCATCGACCAGTTCCCCGAGCCCTCGGCCTGGTTCGCCGCCCGCCTGCGCTATACCCGCTCCTGCGCCGTCATGTCCATCGTCGGCCACGTCCTCGGCCTCGGCGACCGCCACGGCGAGAACATCCTCTTCGAGGAAACCACCGGCGGCACCTTCCACGTCGACTTCAACTGCCTCTTCGACAAGGGCCTCACCTTCGAGAAGCCCGAGCTCGTCCCTTTCCGCCTGACCCACAACATGGTCGACGCCTTCGGCGCGTACGGCATCGACGGCCCCTTCCGCAAATCCGCGGAATTGACACTCATGATCCTGCGACAGCATGAGGATACGCTGATGACGATCTTGGAGACGTTCGTGTATGATCCGACGACGGATTTTATTGGGAAGAAGAAGAAGAGCAGTAGGGAGCTGCTGGTGCCGGATACGCCTGAGGGGGTGCTCGAAAGTGTGAGGAGTAAGGTTAGGGGGTTGCTGCTGGGGGAGAGCGTGCCGTTGGGGGTGGAGGGGTATGTCCAGGTGATGGTGGAGCAGGCGAGGGATCCGTGGAGGCTGTGTAATATGTATATTGGGTGGTGCGCTTTCTTTTGATTTCGGGGGCAGGGAGAGAAGGGACGGGGAGGGTTGTGGAAAGGCTTTGGGAGGGAGTTGATGTTGCATGATACGTTTGATATGTTTAGATTCAGTAGATCAGGGCCAAATATGCTGGTGCCGAAGGCTGCCTTCCTGCTCTGCGAAATCCGGTGTGAGTGTGTTATGAGGAGACTCGTCAGAAACTATACCTAATGATCTTGTGATGTATCCCGTAGTCAGAGGCCTCTAGAAACCGTACCTCCCGTCTCAACATCCACTCGTAGCTCAGCAGCCGTGCTTACCACGACGCACACAAAATCCCAGTGTGCGATCCCTCATCCAGGCAGGTGCTTTGTTTAACAAACACCCAACAGAAATCTTTGTCGGCCTGAACACACATTCGGATTCTCCTTCTCGCACGTTCGCTATTGACAGATTCTCAAAGGGATCACCAATCCATGGTACTGGGTCGCAAAGCGTGAGTGCATTCCTTCGGGCGACTCAAGAGGAAGTCCGTGGTGGGTAGTGAAGGGGAGGCTTGTGCGGGAGTGGGAAGAGGGTTCAGAGAATTGGGGGGCCAGATCTGGGGATATGAGGGATGGGTTTTTGGGGGGGGGAGTTGGTGGTACTTGATACCTTAGTGTTCTTGTAAAGTCCATTATATGTGTAAGAGTAAACACGTCCCTACCACATGCGCTGGTAAGAATCGGTGGCAATGTTCCTTGGCATTGCAGGGAGAAAGGGGGGGTTGAGAGAGGTTCTGAGGGATTGACTGCGTGATAGCTGGGGGTAAACCGGCAAAGGATTCCCCTCTCCCCTCAACCAAACACCGAAGCACGGATCTCAGAACGAACCGGATCTGGTTTACCAACTCGATCAAACCTCTGAGAAGCACCGTGAGATATTTCATACGATCCGATTATGCGCGAGCCCACAGGGAAGAAGCCTGGCCTGCCACAATTTGCGAAGATATGGCATAACATCTTTGTAGCTATCATTTAGAATACATCGTTCAGGCGGATCGTAGCTTTGGCAAACAAAAAACTCTGGAGAGCCTTAAAGTTCATGTAGGACCCCATTTTCTTAAGGCAAAGTCGTCGCCGCGCATTATGTCAAAAGGTGGCTGAGTGTTGCTAGGTTTCCTTGGTGATACGGGCCTATTGAGAGCCAGTCTGTCCCCCTTGAGTTTAGATTCCCATATCATAGAGATTTGAAATGATTCTAGGAGGATGATGCGCTGTGAGTCAGCTGTTGATAGATGAGGGTATAGGCGGTTGGTCCAATTTGCTGGTTGTGATATAAAAAGTCGAGTTGTACGTTGACGCTCTTTCGAGGGTGGTCTTCCACACGGCGGAAGAACTCACACCGAAGCTGGTCTGTTGGCGGTAAACGCTACTGCGGTTGGCTGTTCCAGATGTAAGATCTTCGAAATTGGCAGTCGCTCTTTCAATTGAAGCACTGGAGCTATCTACTGGCTCTTGTCTCTGCGATGGATCTGCGACGAGATTTGCACTTTGTGATCCTACTGGGAAAAGTGGCATCGTGATGAGTGGGTCGCCTGCGTTGGTTCCTCGTGCCGCCTGTCCACCTCTGGCATAGCTCATTGTCGAGTGGGATTTTGATAATGTCTGTTGTGAGTGCTCTTGGTTCCTAGATGAACAGGTTTGACCAGGGGATGGACTATGAACATGGATGACGGCCCAAGACGGCTGGTGCTCGGCCTTTTTTCAGAGGATCGAATTGGGAGCTGTGATGTGCGGGCTTTACCCATACGCTACGGCTATAGCAACAACAACAACAACAGAGTAAAGTTTTCGCTGGCGAGCCTGGTCAACGTGGTGTAGACTATAGCCTACTGCTCACCAAATCCAGAGTCTGCCTAGGAACTTTGCAGGGCAGCATGGTGATACTTCATCATGATGACGAGATCTTCGTTTATTTGGCTTCGCAACCTGTTAAGCTGCCTCTCAAGACCCGCTACCTTGTCCTTGTCCCAAGCTGTAGCCAATGCATTCTGGAAGTTTTGCCATTCTTTATCAGGACCTTGGACCTTTTTGTCGTCAAGAGCAGCCAGCAACTCTCTGGTGGTCTGGTCACAAGCTGTAGCGACTTCCTGTTTCCACTGGAAGGCGTTACAATCGTAAGCTTATCATTAAGTTGACATATGTCCGTAGCGACAGACGCACGCTCGAGATACGCCAGAAATGCATTCGTCGACAGATGAGTACTATTCCAAGCTTCCCAGTCCCAACTGTGTGCTGAATTTAACGAACCGTACGATAGCAGTCACCAAACCGATGGCATTGAGGGGGTCCATCACGATGAATGCCAATTAAACCGCTGCTCGAGATGAGTGATCCGCTAGACAATAGCTGGAGGACGCAGCTCAAATGCGTAGCTTGTTCTGGATGATTTCGTTCTTCTCATTTGACCCGATGGCTGAGGATATGTCCTCCGAGATTGGTGGGCCAATCATCGAAGACGATGGTTTAGCGAGGACGCCTCCAGATGTTCATATAAGTTGCAGGATTGACTAAGAATGGACGCCAAAGAATTGTTGATTCTAGAAGTACGTCGTATCGAACCGAGACTGTGTTCATTTGAACCGTTCCCGGGTCGCTGATGCTCAAGCTTCGCCCTTCTTCTTCGCTCTCTAAACCATATGATCAATCTCACTTTTGGATAGCTCGAGGTCTTCTAATCGATCACTCATAGACGAACTCCGGTACGCTTGATCTCGACCCGTATTCCTAGCTCTGTGAACCATCAAATGAACCTGGCTTTGGCGAAGGATAGCGTCTTCGGGTTGAACACCCATGCACGCGCTCAGCCAGAGCAACAAAAATGACTCTGTGATAGTCATGCGTAGTGTAGAATATGATTACTGGATCAATGGACAATAAGCGAAATAGTTCCGGCCCGTTATAAAAATGGACCACGGCAGGCTGTTGTAGCCCCAGCCGAGATAGCATATCGAAAAGAGCAAATCATCGTCAAGAGCCTTCGTAGACAGCATTGGGCTCAGTCTTGTACATTTTTCCAGCTGTTGCCTTTTTCAAGAGACTTGCAGTCTGAAAAGATCGGTTATCGTGAAGTGACATCATAAACAACATCTGGATCAACTTTGTGTTTCTTTTCCACTCGCGTGTAAGTGACGTCGTCTATGACTGCGCTCAGTTCTGGTTGCTTTGCACCAGGTAAAGCGACACAAGCAATCTCACGATGTCCTTGACCGACGTGTGATGGCCCACGCTTGAAGTTCAGAAGCCCCAGTTCACGAACTGACAACTTCTCCAGTTGAATATCGCTCGCCCATGTGAAATCTTGGTATTTTGTGCATAGTTCGGCAACGTCAGGGCGTAGAGTCTTGTATAGGACTTTTCCTTTAGATATATGTTTCAGGAGATGATGTTTCTCGCTTGGAGTCGTTGTGAAAATTCTTCCGGTGTCTATTACAGCCATACGCAGAGGGGGGCTTTCGTTCAACGGCTTTGCCGGAGTCAACTTCATGAGACCAGCCTCCAAGAAACGGCGTTGGATCGTCTGAAAAAAGCTAGATAGGATGCTTTCAGTGTCAATGATTGCAGCGTTTAGTCTTGTATAGACATATTCCGGGCGATCAAATCCCTGGATCGAGACGCTTATCGGTTGGACTGTGTGAGAATCACGCAGGTTATGTAATGTGCCAAAACTCTGTCGACGTTCGTTGCCACTGCGCAACTCGTCCAGCATGTTGTCAAGGTCGAGACCTTTCAGGAGGTTTTGGCTTTTAGAACTTCGCCGTCAGACTGAAGCGATAGCTCGCCCAACGTGAGCCTCTGTGTATCTGGCCAGACGAATGCTTCGGTCGGGATCTTACTAGTGATCGAATCCCCCATAAGCCGTTGGCGGGCACCGTTGAGCTGTGAGCGCGATTTCGAGGTAGCCAGTGGAATACACAAGTGTGTCAATTTGAATCTATAGTTATCATCACTAGGTACGAGATATCCCCACCGACCTTTCCAGGGAGAAGGCATGGTCCGAGATAGCACCAGAGGTGCAGCGGTCTATGCTCGGTTTGGAGCCCAGGATGAAAAAATCACTAGCTACCTAGAACAAACGTACGACGATACCGTATCAGTTGGCGATGACATGCCGAAGAGTTTTCGCGTTACACAACACTAATGGTCTCTTGCATGAGCACTGCATGTACCCAGTCTATAGACATTCACAGCCGCACCACTCGTCTCCTAAAATATAGCAGCCCCGTATAAAGAGAAACCCAAGCGCCCTGTCGCAGGACGGATCCGCAGATATAGAGAAGCGCGAGCTGCATCGCAGTCTAGCGTTCCTAGGCTGGCGGTTGAGAAGTTAATCACACTTGCGGCGCGAGTACGTGACCGAGTCACCCTGGCAGCCCATGTCCTCCAGTCTTCACGTCCCGACGAATGAACGCTCTGGGTTTGTGGTGTCGATTGCCGAAGGCTGTGGTCAGTTACTTGCTTTGTGTTTCAGCGATGTCCAGCAACCAAGATGGCCAATGGAGGAAACTACCCACAATATATACACCATTAACGAAACCAAAATTGAAGCTTAGAAAATTGATGTCTATAAAAAGTAGATAACAATTTATCTTAATACTAAATTAAAGACGTTCTCAAAAACAATTGAAGTCTCTATATAGAATTTAAGTAATTGTCAATGCTTGGGGATATCTAGTGTTACGAGCCTACGCCAGTATATAGCCTACGCACAGTATGTAGCACTAGGAACGGATAGCGACATATGCTCTTACAACTCTGCGAGAGAGCACTAGAAGCATTGCTCCCTTTGCTTCTCGAAAGAGCAATAGAAGCATAAAGACTTGCTTTCTTTGCTTTGCGAGAGAGCAAAAAAAGCAAAAAGAATCTCATTCAATATATAGATTCTCGAATACGACTCCCTTATGAATCGTGTTCAACTTAAGATAAGTTTTTACTTATTATTATCGCTACATCTAGTTGCAATTCTTGTTATCAAATGATTGCTTACATTGTTTAAAGACGTCTACAAATCTCTTTAACAATACAATTCTCTCTAATATCTTTAAGATCTTTTAGAAAGTAGTAGCATAACACTTTGAACATTCTTTCGATGTCTATATTAGGTCAACGCGCTTCTATCTTAAGCACTAGCTCATTAGCATCACGTCAATCATTAATCATGAGAGACGACAAGATCAAGATCAATAAACCTAATATCTATTATGAAGATCGTATTGACTTGAAGAATTAACTTATACAAATAAATATCTATTTTATCTTCTATCTTGTTCTAGTGAATTAGAAGACAATTTTCGCATTAACATTTTTTAGAGAAAGAGTTTAGCATTAACTTAAGTCAAATTTACGAAAATATTTGAAAAACAATAGCGAAAACTTTTGTGCAATGTTTATAGATTTCAATAATTTTAAAAGAGAGCTTCGAAGAATCTTTAAAACATCTAACGAAAAACAAATTGCAAAAAGAATGATTTAGCATTTAATTTAACGAATCTTTGCAATAGACTACGTAGCTAGATTCTAAAAGTATGTTAATCTAATTAAGTGAAACGATGTCGCATTTATAACAATGTTTCGACGAAATTTCAAAAACAATCTAAAAGACGAAATTATACGTAATGAGAAAATTCTTAACAATATGTTTAATTTCATTGAAGTAATTATCGATTTCGACGACAAATTGTATAAAAAAGCTATGAAAAAAAGATACGATTAATTTCGAAAAAGAGCAAAAATCTTCTTTGAATCAACGATCAAATATTAGCAAAAAGAATTTCGTTTTAATTAGAAGTACAATAATCTTAATTATCGTGAGTCTACATTTATAAAACTAGATTTTATTTAACAACGTAAAGAGAAAAACTTTAAAGAAAAGCAAAATAACAAATTTCAAAAAACGTGCTATTTATGTGACAAATTAAGTCACTTTGCAAAAGATTATTAATTACGAAACTTAATAAATCGTCAACAAATTAATGCTATGTTAAAAGAGATATTTAATAACTAGAACGACATTAGAAAGCAAATTGACATAAAGACAAACATCCTTAAAATTGAATCGAATAACGACTACTATTTAGTAGAAAATCTAAATTAATTATAGAAAGTTCTAGATAAAACATTATTAAACAAGGCATTCGCATTTACGCAAGAAGTTAATCAAATACTTAATGAAACTATGAGAGCAAAACGATCAAAAACGTTATATTTTTATTTAGCAACAAACTTAGACGACGAATACGATTAAAAGAATTTTCACAAATGTCTAAACGACATCACGAAGCATTTCAAGACTTTAGTTAGTTCATTAAAGAAACGATAAATAAATTAAATCGTAAATAAATGCGAGAAAGCGCTAAAAAGCGACGTCACTATAAAAAGAAATTTTTTTAATAAAATCGAACAACAATTGAGTAATGTAAGTTTATCTTAAAAGAAAATAAAGAAAGCAAAGAAATATGCGACACTTAGTTGAACAAAATGTTATAACGACTTATGCTAAACTTATCTAGAAAACAAAGAAGAAGTCAATTGATTTTCTAGAAAGTCAAAGTTATTAATTTAGCATAAAAAGAAAGCTTAGCGCAAATAGACGTTCGAAAAGAAAGTTATAACACAAGAACAAAGAAAAGTTCAAATTTTTTAATAAAGAGCATACTAGAGAAATGCAACATGTTAGTCTAACAACAACAACTAAACTTAATAGCATACACACAATATTTTATTACATTAATTAAGATTAATAATCGTCGACTCATTGCAATGATTAATTTTGATGCGATAAATAATTTTATAATTAGAGCTCTTGTTAAAAGAGAAGAATACTTTACTTAAAAGAAGTCTAACGCATACAATTTAATAATTGTAGATAAAAACTTATTATTCGACGAGAATGAAAAAGTAAACAAAGAAACGAAGTTATTATTGATAGCTATTTAGCAACATCACGAGAAACTAATCTTTAATATAGTGAAAATAATTATTTATAATATTGTTTTAGAAATGTTTTAATTGAAGCAACACAATCTAGAAGTTAACTAAAATACACAAGTACTTAAATTTGCGCAATGTGATCACGTAATTTACATCTAATCTACGCATTAATAACGTTTAATAATAGATAAAAGAACGAATTAAAAATTGATCGCAAGCAACGAATTTACATTTTTGCAAAAAAACGATTTAATAAAGTTCGACTCGATAAACATTAACAAAGATTAATCGAATCATAAGATTAAAATAAATGAAAAAAATTACAAATTTTTTAAAAGTCTTAAATTATTTAATATAACGAAGAAATCGTTAAAGTACGTATTACGAATATATAACAATTGAAAGCATCTATTTTAAGAAAAGAAAACAATAGAGATTCTTTCTAAACATTAATCGTAAAATTACGAAATTAAATTTAAATTAGGCAAGCAATTTACGTTTGAATCTATATATGCTTTATTCGAAAAAAAGCTCGAAGTACTTCGCAAATATCTAGCAAAAAACGAAAAAAAAAAATTCATTAAGAAATCCTAATTATAGACAAAATATCTAATTCTCTTTGTATTAAAGAAGAATGAAATTCTTCATTTATGTGTCAATTATTAAAAGCTAAACAATATTACGATTAAGAATCAATATTTACTACTTAATATTGGCGAACTTTAAGATCGACTATTCGAAGCAAAGTATTTTACTAAATTAGATTTACGAGAAGCGTACAACTAAATTAAAATAAAAATAAAAATAAAGTAAAAAATAGCTTTTCGTATACGATATAAATTATACGAATACACAATAATGTCGTTCGAACTTACGAACGCTTTAGCAACGTATTAAAAAATAATTAATGATACATTACGACAATATTTAAATCAATTTGTCATAACATATTTAAACGATATTATAATTTATTCAAAAATCTTAAAAGAGCATGTTAATTATGTTTTCAAAGTATTAAAATGTTTAAACATAAAAAACTTACATTTTAAGTTAAAGAAATACGAATTTCATTAAAAGAAAATTAACTTTTTTGAATTTGTCGTTGAACGACATGAAATACGTATAAATTTCGAAAAGCTACAAGTAATTAAAGAATAAAAATTATTAATAAATGTTAAAGAAGTATAATTCTTTCTAGATTTTATAAATTATAACAAGAAATTTATTAAAAACTACTTAGCAAACGCGATATCATTAACGAATTTTACGAAAAAAAATACGTCATAATTATAAGAATTCGTAGAAGAGAAATCATTTTAGAATCTTAAATTAGAATGTTTAAAAAAGTCAATATTAAAGATGTACAATTCGCGATTATTAAGTAAGATTAAAATTAACGCATTAAATCTAATTATTGATGCATGCTTTAATTAAAGACATGAAGATATATAACACTTAGTAACATATCTTTTAAAAAAACTTTTATTAATTAAATAAAACTATAATGTTCACAATAAAAAACTACTCGCTATAGTAGTTTTCTTAAAATCATGAAGAATATATATGAAAAAATCGTTCGAACTTACGATTCTTATAGATCATAAAAATTTTGTGCACTTTATTATTATTAAGCAATTTAATAAAAAACAAGTGCGATAATTAGAGAAACTTAGATAGTACAAGTTTAAAATACAATATACTTTAGACAAAGATAATGATAAAGCAAATGCACTTAACAAAAGAAGTAATTATATAGAAACGAAAGAATTGTTTAATTACAATATACTTAAGATTAACTAGAATAAATCATTATTAATAAACAAATACGAGCTAAATGTTACACTACGAATATTTCGAGATAATACAAAAGAATTTTTAATAAAGAAAGAAAAACTTCAAATATTTATCGACAAGATTGACGAATATATAAAAGAGCATTATGACGAATCATTGTAAAGACATTTAGAAGTGACTAAAACTCTTTAACTTTTACGCTAATATTGTTAGTTTTTATAGATGAGACAAGTTGTCAAAGTATACATTAAACGATGTCTTAATTGTTAGCAAAACAAACATAATACGTATGCGAACTATGACGAAATTTAATATTAAGAATTATTTAAATCGTTATAAAATGAAGTTACGATAAACTTTATTATTAAGTTGTCAAAGTTGACGAATTTAACAATTGAAGATAAATATAATTTAATACTAGTAATGATTAATAAGCTTATTAAGTACTTATATATTATCGCATGCAAGAAGAAGTTTAATGTAGAACAATTAAAATACATTATATTAAATTAACTTATATAATATTACAATATATCTAAGAGATTAATTAGTGACAAAGACAAGCTCTTCACGTCTAATTATTAAAAGACGCTTCTTTTAATGTTAAATACAAGATTTCGAATGTCTATTATCTATTACTTGATTACGAATAATTAGATAGAAAAAACAAACTAGAGTCTTAAGTAATATCTAAGATACTACATCAACAATACTTATAGCAATTAAGTATTATTTTTATCTATGACACAATTGACACTCAATGCAAAGATTTCAAATATCACTAAAATAACTTCATTCTTCGTTAACTATAATAAGGAATCAAATCTTTTTAAGAAAAAGCGTACTTATCTATCTACGCAATTAGTTATTAAAAGAGTAGCAACACTAAAAAAGATACATAACAACATCTTAAAAATGCAAAAAAAGTTAATTAAGTATTAAAATAAGAAACGAAAAACGACACCTCAATTAAAAGAGAAAGATAAGATATATCTTTTTATAAAAAATCTTAAAACAAGGAAACTAAGCAAGAAATTAAATTATGTCAAAGTTAAATCGTTTCTCGTTAAGAAGACTAAGAAATCAATTAACTACGAACTTGACTTACTTAAGAACGTCAAAGTATTTCTAGTATTTTATATATTATTGTTGAAATCAATAGATTTAATCACGTCTTTATAGAACATCTTTTATTTTTATTAACAAAAGAAAGAACAATTTGAGATCAAAAAAATTCTACAATAGAAGAGTCAAAAATATCTTGTTAAGTAAAAGAAATATTTTATCTTTAAAAACACTTAAAAATCTATTAAGAATTTGAAGCATTGCTAACATCGTTTGCAACAATTTCGTTAAAAGAGATCAAAAAAATAAACGATTATTCTCTCATAATATTAAGAAAGACGATTTATTTCGAAGCTACATCGATTAGAGAACTTAAAAAAAAAATTAACAAAAGAGTTTAATGAAATTATTTTCTTTAGATTTTTTAGTTCGTTATTTATTATCGTTTGTTGTTTTTTTTTTAAATAATTAAGTTAACGAAGTAGTCGTTGTTGCTTCGCATTCGTTTTACGAAGCTTTTCTTTTAATTTTTGACGCTATTTTTTAAGGCGACGTCATCGAACGATATTTAGAGGCGCCAAATCGCACAAACAATTATCGCGAAGACATTTCATACATTTATTGAAATTCTTTGCAACACAACATTGCTTGCTTAAGCGAACACATTAATGATAAAAGCGCATTGCAACACAAAAAATATTAAGTTTTGCAACTTAAATAAGGCGACGTTAATAAAAAGAAATTTTGGATTTAATACAAGACATGTTAAAGTTTGCTTTTAAGACGAAAGTCTAAAGAGAAAAAAATAATGTTACGAATCTACGTCAATATATAGCCTACGCATAGTATGTAACATTAGAAACGAATAGCGACATATGCTCTTATAGCTTTGCGAAAAAGCATTAGAAGCATTGCTTTCTTTGCTTCTTAAAAAAGCAACAAAAGTATAAAGATTTGCTTTTTTTGCTTTGCGAAAGAGCAAAAAAAGCAAAAAGAATTTTATTTAATATATAGATTCTCGAACACGACTCTCTTATAAATTGTGTTTAACTTAAGATAAGTTTTTACTTATTGTTATCGCTACATCTAGTTGCAATCTTTGTTATCAAATGATTGCTTGCATTGCTTGAAGACGTCTATAAATCTCTTCAACAATAAAATTCTCTCTAATATCTCTAAGATTCCTTAGGAAGTAGCAGCGTAACATCTAGGCAATTTTCGAGATTTTTTTATACTTACTCTAGCATACTTAAAGTTTGCTTAAACTCGCTCAAAATCAAATTCTAGCTAGCTTGGTATACAAAATTTCTTCTAGACTCTTTAGAGTTTCTTCAATTTCCTTTTCGTTAATAATATATATATGGTGGAGAGAGAATGTCGATGTTGAGTGCCAAGGATTCCAGATAGACCTGTAACCGCTAATAATAATAGGATAGGATTGATCCGCGAATATAGCTTACCAACCGCAAAACTTTTCTTAAGGGTAGAAGGATGAGAGTATATGTAGGGGGAGTACTTGAGAAGACGAAAGTCGTCTTGAATCCGGATCACGTGCTTTTTCCTCTTTGAAGTTGACACATGAGTAGAATTATATTATTGTAGCAGATGGTTCATTGTCCCATGATTATGATGTTCAAGCTAGTTCTGTAAAACTTATTCATTCCGCGCCACTAATAAGCAACCATCTCACTCAAGCCCTCCAGCTCCCTCTCGAAGCAGCGATGCTGGCTAATCTGCCACGCATATGCGTCCATGAAGTCCTTCGCCCCCTTCACCATTTTCAGCCCTTCCTTGAAGCTCTCCGGCTTCGTGGTTCCCGCCGTCACAACTCCGTAGCTACTCACTACCTCCCCATTGCCCTGCGTACTGAAGTGCATCCCTTCAACCGCACACGCAAGCTTCACGAGCTCGACACCTTCCCCTGTGGCACCAATGGCTTTCAGGTGCCCAAAAGCCTCGCGCACCCAGTGAACAACACGACCTTGTTTCTTAAGAGTCTGAATGTGGGACCCTCCGGGTACGAAGACGGAGTCGAACATGGTGCTTCGCATGCCCTCGAAGTGATGGTCGGGCTGAACGCCATTTCCATTCTTGTCCTCGCCATCCGCAAAGACGGGTTGGCGCTTGGGACCGATGACGAAAGGGAACGCCTTTGCGGCTTTCAGCGCAGCCATGACGCCGTTGAAGCCGACGGGGTCGTACCCGTCCGCGATAAGAATGGCGACCCGCCGGGTAGCAATTGTCGGCTCAGGGGCGTTGCACGACGTCATACTGAGGGAGGCGCATTTCTTGCCATGATTGGGGCGAGTCGCCTTCGTGGGCGTCGGTGCGCCACACTTTTCGGCGACGGCCTGGGCGAGACCGAGATCGATATCGCACAGGCGCTCTGACATTCGATTATAGACGACGGGATCATCGCAGTGGTCCAACTCGAATGCGAGAGCACTGGTGAGGTGGGCCTTTTCGGGTTCGGACTGTGAGTTGTAGAAGAGTTGGGCTTGGTTGAAATGTTCGCGGAATTTTTTGGACTTCAGGCGCTGCTTGATGCCGGCAACCTTTTCGGGATAATCGACATACCCTTCTTCGACAGACGCTGGGGGAACAGCGCTGTGGCGGTTGGGCCAATAGTTGATTTTACCTTGGTGGATTACGTGCTGGCCTTGGCCGTCGCGCTGGTGGTTCATAACAGGGCAGACGGGTCGGTTGATGGGAAGTTGCTGCCAATTGATGCCAAGTCTGGAGAGCTGCGTGTCGAAGTAAGAGAAATTCCGGCCTTGGAGAAGAGGGTCGTCCGAGAACCCGATTCCAGGAACAACGTGGCTGGTACAGAATGCCACTTGCTCGGTCTGCGTGAAGTACTCGTCAACGTTGCGGTTGAGCTCGAGCTCGCCAATGTATCGAATCGGTATCTCTTCTTCCGGCCAGACCTTGGTAGCGTCAAGAATATCGAACTCAAAGTCATCCTGCTGCGATTCTCTAAGAGTCTGAATGCCGAACTTCCACCTGGGATACTCGCCCGCGCTAATAACGTCATAGAGGTCCTTCCGATGGAAGTCAGGGTCTTGTCCACAGATTTTGAGAGCTTCGTCCCACACCAGAGAATGGACGCCTAATGTGGGTGTAAAATGGAACTTGACAAAGTGTCTCTCGCCCTTGTCGTTCTGCAGGGTGTACGTATTCACTCCAAAGCCCTAGCGAGCGAACCGTCAGCCCCTCCTTAACACAGAGTGCATACACTTATGAAGACAGACCTGAATCATGCGAAGTGATCGAGGGATACCACGATCTGACATTGCCCACATGAACATGTGCGTTGCCTCAGTGTGCAGATACTGAAAATCCCAAAAGTTGTTGTGCGCCGACTGTGCTTGGGGAATTTCTGTATCCGGCTCCGGCTTACCCGCGTGAACTGTTGGGATCAGCACAGATTACTTTGATAGCCTGTATATGAAAAGGATAGCCAAGAAAGACTTACTGACGTCCGGAAACTTCATGGCATCCTGGACGAAGAAGACCGGAATGTCGTTTCCCACGATATCCCAATTACCCTCCTCAGTGTAGAACTTGACGGCAAAGCCTCGGACATCACGGACAGTGTCTGCACTCCCTCTCGATCCCAAGACGGTCGAGAATCTCAAGAAGACAGGAGTTGTGCGGGAGGTATCGGTAAGTACACTCGCTTTAGTAACATCTGCGGCACTCTCGTAGAGCTTGAAAGTTCCGAAGGCACCAACGCCACGGGCATGGACGACGCGTTCGGGGATACGCTCATGGTCGAACCTGTGAATCTGGGCAATTGTCAGCAACACTGCGCATTGACATGGGCGTTGGAGGCCGACCTTCTCCCTGCCGTGACCATCCTCAAGTAGGGTAGCCCCATATCTTTCCTCTGTGGAGACGGAAAGCCAGTGATCGGTGTTGCTGACTTTGATTCCCCAATCAGTGGTAATACGAGCATTGGAGTCCTCTGAGTTGACCATGTCCTTTGACATATCGGCAAGCTTGGGATTGTCAGTAGCAGCGCCGTTCATATTGACGACTTTCTGGAGGCTGTTTGCTACAGCGGATGCCATGATGGTATCGATTCAAAGCACGAAAATTGTGTGAAGCGAAAAAGTGTGAGGCCGTGGAGTGGCAATTGATCGTCAGGATTGGGGCCAAAGATGGCAAAGCCAATTCTTCCTTCCGGGCTCGCCGAGACATGCTTTATTATCAGCTTCAGCTTCACTAGACACAGCTCAGTTCGGTGAAGTCGTTCGTCAGTCGAGAATGGCAATTGCGGCTGCTCAATCCCATTCGATTTCAGCACCAGTCAAGCATCTCTACGATAAGCAGTTACTATTCCGACAGCACTGTCTAAGTACCTTACCGTACCTTAGTACAACTGCTGGAATAGCCAAATTTAAGGTTTTTGCAGGGGTTTTTCTTAGGGTTTACAGCAAGGTTAGGGTTGATTGAACAAAACGTCCAATCTCCTCGCCAAAGTTTTAGAAAAATCCTTGCCCTTTTGACACTGAAAACCGCGAAGAATATTACAAGATACGAAGCTCTGGGCCAATGGAAGGTGAATAAAGCGATACAGCTAAAACAGCGATTGCTAATCAGGACTTTGGACTATACTATCAATGTTCTCCGCGAGCTGTGGTCTAGATGCTCGGTGTCCTACTTGCTGGGGACAAGTCTCTCCTTTAATTAGCACAGCGATTTCGAATGTGCTCCGTTGATGGTAACACTCCGAGGAGTTTTCGTCGAACAGACGGCAGAAATCTTGGAGCCCGGAGCACATTGGGTAGGGTTGACCGGTCATCAGGTCTTTCAATGGTTCATCTTATGGAATGAGCAACGAATATAATTGCAGTCGAAGCTCCAATGTTAGGGCTCTGAGCGATGCCGCAGCGGTCTCATTGTGGCTTCGCGATGGATGCTTGGTCATGTTGTTCTACAACTGCGGTTCAGGTGTATGCTGGTTGTTGTCGACGCCTTTATTTCTTCTGGGGCGCTGCTGTGTAGACGGTCCTTTTTGCTGTTGTCGGCCCCTTCCAACTTGCTACATTCAGGTTCTGTTATTGGTGTCTGGGTCGAACAGCGATCGACTTTCGCCCACATTGTAGAATACTTAGACCAATTTCATAATATAACAAGAGAATGTCGTTGTCTCTTGCACATAGTGGTGGGATTGATTTGATACAAGTGCTTGATCACACGAGAGACAACGAGCGAGAGAGATGGTCCAAGCTTGCATGTTTGATCGATTGAATCTTTGTCAAAATTTGTCTTCTAAATCTACAAATTCAAGACTTGAGCCTCAATCTTGTGTGTATTGGATCCAGAATGAAGAGTAAAGTACGATGGAGGGGGTCGACAATAGTAGAAAGGAGGGTGCAAGTAGCAGCACTCTTAATATACACGCCTTTTCGCCATCCAGAACACAGCTATCTACACCGAGTACCCAATCCCGAGATTCTCTTCTGCTTGAACAAAGATTGAAGTATTGGAATCGTTTCTGCTACGATATTCATATATCGTGGTATCGTCGTTCCGGGATCCTCCTTCCAGCTCTATGTGTAGCCTTTCAAGAGGCTCTCTGCGTCAAGGCATGAATGTCATTGCTCCATGACCGAGATCCCTGATTCCTGTAATACCAGTTCTCAACTCCGAAATCTCCAATACCACAGCCCCACATGGCCTCACGTTGGCTGCCCCAATGCGGCACCGCGAAGGTGTTTCTTCATAGGCCAACCGCTCGAGAACGTGGTCAAGAGCCTTTCTCGACCGTTCTGCCGTCGGCCTTTATCCTGTCACGGTCGTGCTTGAGCACTTTCATACCGCCGAGCATATTTGTAGCAGCGACCCGAGTTTTCGGCACTACCAGTGTGCCGTTCCTCGTCTTCCGGCAAATCCCTTCTATAAAACTTTTCATCGTCGCCTCGCGCTCATTCGATATTGTATCACTCGTCATCTCTCTTCCACGTAGAAGCGGAAGGATGCCGTCAATAGTCGGTCGAGAAACCTCTTCTTCTCCTCTACTGTCACGGAGTCTGGAGCTCGCAAATTTGCTATATTGTAAATCCGCTAAGGCCCTGAGAGGGTTAATCTGAGGTCGCTGATTCACACGGTTCTCCTCCTGGTCCACGTCCTCACCCTGATTCTCTCCGTCTACCCTATCTCTACCGGCTTTCTTCCACCGATACCAAGTAAAGGCTTGCTCCTCGGGTCCAAGAGCGCGATTATACCCCTCCCACGATCTCCTCGTACGCTCATACCACTCGATCATTCTCATCTGCTTGTCCTGGCCGGCGAGCTCGAGCTTCTTCCGCCGCTGCCTCGTGAAGAATGCACTTATCTTTCTTCTGCAGTTCGAAGACTCTATCTTCAATAGTTATCTCTAGGGAACTCAAGGGCTGCTCGCCCATCTCCTCGGCTAGCTTATCACATGACTTCGCCATCTGGATTTGTCCTAGTGTCAGACCTGGGCGAGAGGGACATTCTATGGTGACGCGATTGTTGTCCTAGGCTTCTATCAGTCTTTTCCTGGTCTAGACCACAGGGTACCTCGCGAAAGTATGCCCCTGCTTTTATACTCTTCACGTGACATTACCTCTAAAAAAAAGCTTTAAAGGCCATCTGTCTTCCCAAATGGGCAGCGTGATGAATTCTGGTGAAAACCGTGGTATGAAAGAAAAGGTCCTTGAATAGGAGCTAGAAAAGATAGAAGATACGTTCTGTACCCACATAGGATAATCGAGGATACTGCCTCCTCTTCTCACTCATTTTCGCCACCCTCGTCAAAAATCGCAACGCATCGGTAAAATAGCGGAACTTGAATGATACATCGATCGCCTTCGGCACAAGATCCGTGCGGAACCATCATGGGTTCAGCTTCGCACTGATTAGAATATGGGCTTCGTCGTGCCAGGAATATCAAGGGTTGTTAGCGCACTTTTCGAGCTTTGATTTGGAAGCGGGAATCGTATCCCAGAACGGCGGGAGTTGGATTCTGGGGCTAGCGACTGGGGAGTTCATGACGAGCGAAGAAGAGTGGCAGCGTGCGCGAGCGCGGGGCCCAGGGATGGTTAAGGGGCGGCCGAGTGCAAGCGGGAGGCATAATTTAGGCATAGAAGAGGCGGTATTCTAAGGGCAAGGATATCGATTTCTGATCAACGTCAAGGAGTTATGTCGAGGAGGGTCACCATAGTCGGGAGCGCGGGTGAAATGTTTAGGCTTCTCGGGTCAGCTTCGGGAGCGGACCGGCCCCGCATAAGCGAAGCTTCGTCCCTGCAGGGGCATTTATTATCAATACTTAAGTGAATAAGTACTTCTACCTCTTGCGTGGGCTGCGATGACCCGAACCAGAAGTGCCCGAAGACCGCCGGGACGCATGTAAAGGTCGAAGAACAAATACTATGAGCACAATTCAGCGGACGTATTAGTGCTGCGAAAATCCCAAGCAGGATTCTTATCACTCAGGCATCAGCCCATGAACGAATCTACGAGCCAGGAGAACAGGCATACGGGACCCACCATGACGAATCCACATCACGCCCGGCTTATGGCAAGCAATGCTAAGCTGCTGCAGACTGGCAAATACTCTGACCTGACAGTCAGATGCGGTGCCAGGGAGTGGCAGCTTCATCGTTCGATTGTCTGCGAAGGATCGAAATTCTTTGCTGTTGCATGCGATGGACCGTTCTTGGTTGGTGAAGCTCTAGCAACATTGGCTCTCCATGAGCTCACATCATCATAGGAGTCCCATTCGAGAGTGATTGATCTGAAGGACGACGATCCGACGATATTCGAGTACTTGCTCTTATACCTCTACACACTCGACTACGAAGATGGATCTCAGCTGAAAGAAGACGAAGGCTCATCTCTGGCGGAGTCTACGCGAACCAATACACCGGATGCTGAAGATATCGAGGCTACCCCAGGCTCTCCCGTGGTCAGGAACGAAGACAATGATATACGCGCGAACCCCAGCGAGTCTGCGCCCCAAATCGAGGATCATCCTGGACAGGGGAGGTCGAGCCTTATGATCAATGTTCAAGTGTACGCCATGGCCGACAAATTCGACATAGCGGAGCTTAAAGTACTCGCCAAGCAGAAATTCTCGAAGAGTGCTCAGGGCTGGCCTTTGCCCGACTTTCCTCGCGTGGTTCACGAAGCTTTGACATCGACGCCTGAGAGTGATCGTGGCCTGAGAGATATCCTACGAAGAATCTTGGCAGAGCATGTAAAGGATATCTGTCCAAGTGATTGTCCAATTGATGATTCAATCTCCAGGCAAGTTACCCCTACCGCCACTCAAATCCTGAGGCAGCAATGGTACGATGCGCTACGCGATGAAGGGCGTTTTCTTTATGAGGTTCTAGGAACCTTTGCTAGTGATAGAGCCCAGCTAGAGGCAGGATTGTGGATGACAAACCTCGACCTGACAACGGATCTCCAGAGCTCTCAGCAAGAAACCTTGATGCTCAGCATCAACGTACACCGACTGGATCTACAGAAAGCCAGCGACATGGCCGAATTAGAACCGTCAAGTCCCGTGGTGCCCGATTAATGCAAGAAATCGACACGAGGGACCAGTGTCGCCATTGCAAGCAGGCGTTCCAGGCAAGCTTCGAGGATATTAGCGCATACGGAGATTGGCACGTTGCCGGGTCGCTGAGGTGCAAGTTGTGCCGCACGAAGCATAGCTTTTGAAACAGCTTTCCATTACACGCATGAAGCAATCGTTACCCACAAAGAGAACATCTGAACTACTATCATGACCCCCCAGTATCCGGGAGACAGACCTTCTATGCGTCCCCTGGAAGCAGCAGCCGAAACCAGCTTTATTGCCTGCAGAAGATCTTATTAGCAATCAGCAGTACGAACGAAAAGCAACCTTCTCCAGCCGGTGCTGGCCCAACAAAGCATCGTGAACAGCGAAAAGCCAAAACCACCTGCTTCAAGTGGTCCATGCACCTGCGGAAGCAGGGTTAGGAAATCATGTGAGCCGCAATGATGTAAGGTGAGAGTTGTATCCTCATGGTGATGATAGCTGGCACTTCTGAAGTATCTGGGATACCTTAGCATGATATGGCGTATATGTTATCGGAGGAACGGGATATGAAGCTCTGGTACTGTGGTATTTCGAATGGAGGGAACCCATACGAGCATCATTATTATCGAAACCTCTGAAGGGTATGGGTATTCGGTTCGATATCTGTGCGGCATGCGGTAGCTTTTCTGACCTTGATACTGAGGTTTCTCGAAGAACACATGCAATGGCAAAACGTCGCAAGATTGAGGTTCTGTGACAATCGTCGCAAGGCGCACTGAGGACCATCTCGCTGTGAGTCAACATCAGCACTGGCGACGGTTCTACGTACCAGAACCCCTCTACAGCAACTTTTCTTCTGCCTCCAGACGCAAAACTACCAACACCGACCTCCAGCATCCCACCTTATCATACACTTCCCCCCCTCCTCTCCCCATAAACCCAACACAACCCACCACCACCTTCCCCCCCCCCCCCCCCCTCCCAAACC